>Ga0209606_1000025_pt1 | contig 277804 bp, 204 predicted proteins | sample AD_UKC057_MetaG_FD_184412 | JGI IMG/M metagenome (GOLD analysis project Ga0209606, IMG submission 184412) | Active sludge microbial communities of municipal wastewater-treating anaerobic digesters from USA - AD_UKC057_MetaG (SPAdes) (version 2) | ecosystem: Engineered > Bioreactor > Anaerobic... | reverse complement strand
GGCAAGCCCCAGCGCGTCAAATCTGCCAGTTGTTGCGTAATTGTAATATCGTCATTCGTTCAAGTATACCATATTTGTAGAATCACACCAGAATGCACGGATTTGTTCTTAATGTGCCATTGTCGTACTAGTTAGGCGCGGTGCAGGTACACACAAAGAGAAAGGAGCGCAATTATGAAAAAGCGACAGTTATTCGTACTCGTACTCGTTGCGAGCCTAGCGTTCTTGACGGTACCGCACGAGGCCCTTGCGGGCGGACCACCGATGGGCAGAGATAACGTCGAGTTTCTGGCTCAGATGGGCGGTAGGCCCTATGCGGTTGCCGTGCGCGGCACTTACGCCTATGTCGGCGTGGGCCCCAATCTCTTTATCCTGGATGTTGCCAATCCGACTATTCCCCAGACTGAAGGCCATCTCTTACTCCCAGACATGGTGAGGGGTATAACCATAGTGGGCAGCTATGCATACATAGGAGACAGATGGTCAGGCCTGCGCATCGTTGACGTTTCAACCCCTGAACAACCGGTCGAGGTTGGCAGTTGGGAAACGTGGGGCTGGGTCCACGGCGTGGCGGTGTCCGGAGGATATGCCTACTTGGCGACCACGGAGGGGCTGGTGGTCATTGATGTCGCCGACCCCACCAGCCCCGTGTATCATGGTGGGCTTGCCACCCCTGGCTATGGCCAGCGCTTGGTCGTTCGTGGAGGCTATGTCTACTACGCAGATGGAAGCGCTGGTTTGCGTATCATTGACGTTTCGAATCCGACTGTCCCCAAGGAGGTGGGACACTGTGAGACAATCTCTGCGGAGGATGTAGCGGTAGCTGGAAACTATGCCTATGTTGCGAGCAACAAGGACGGCAACTTTCTGAAGGTCGTTGATGTGTCCAACCCCGCCCAACCGCAGCAGGTAGCATCCAGCGATCATCTAGGAGGGTGGATAAATGCCGTTGAGGTGAGTGGCAACTACGTCTTCTTGAATACGCACGAGAGAGTGCGCATCATTGACATCTCCAACCCGCTGGAGCCCAATCCTGTGGGCTTCTATGACGTTCCAGGGCGGAGTGCTCAGGATGTGAAAGTAGCGGGCAACTACGCGTACGTGACTTGTGACTTCGACGGGGGCTTGCGCGTTGTAGACGTATCTGCGCCGGATAGTCCCATTGAGGTGGGTGCCTGGGGTACCTTGGGAGTGACAGGGGGGGTCGCAGCCGTCGACGATTACGCCTATATTTCGCGCTCTGGTCTCTCGTCAATCGTTGACGTTACTGATCCGGCTTACCCGACTGTAGTTGGCTCCATGCCCTGGTCTTTTTCAGATTTTGAAGCGGCGGGATCATACGCCTTCCTCGCAGCCAGCGACCTGCTGATTCTGAACATTGCCGATCCTGTCAACCCTCTGGCGGTCAGCACTCTCGACACTCCGCGGTACGTCGAGTGCTTGGCAAAGGTAGGAGGGCATGTCTACTTGGCTGAACAGGGCTGGTGGGACGGCAGCCAGTACACAGGTGGGGGTCTACGGATCACCGACGTAAGCGATCCATCCTCCCCACAACGAGTGGGTTACCTCGGTATGTCTGGACTTGTAGAGGGCATTGCAGTCACCAGCGCCCATGTCTACATGGCGTATAGAGAGGAAGGCTTGCGAATCATCAACGTTAGTGACCCTTTCAACCCCGTGCAAGTTGGTTCGCTTGCTTCGCAGGAGTATGCCCAGGATGTGGCCACAGACGGCCACTACATCTACTGGGGAGCTGGCTCGGACCTGCACGTACTTGATCTCTCAGATCCGGCACACCCGGTACAGATCGGAGCTGCCAATACCAGAGCCTGGGTACAGAGAGTGGCTGTTATGGGAAATTACGTGTTTGTTGATAACAACAGGGGACTGTACGTGATCGACGTGTCCACGCCCACCAATCCTACTGCCATTGCCTGGTATGGAACCGTGGGGGATAGCACTTCGGGCCTGGCGGTTGCTGGCAATCTGGCTTATATTGCATCTGATCAGGGCGGAGTGTTCATCCTTCGCCCGCTTCGTGACGAGGTAAGTGGAACCATTGATGCAATGGGTGGCAACCTCTCATCTACCGATGGTGACATCAACTTCACGTTGCCTACAGGCGCTGTCACAGACACGGTGCAACTTGTCTACCGCCACTGGCTGTTTGACGAACGAACTTTCGGCGACCTGGTAGGTATCGGGCGTACTTTCAATGTGGCTGCCGTCTATAGCGATACTGGCCAGCCAGCCCAGCTTGCACCCGGTCAATCCTATACCATCACTCTGCGCTACACTGACGTCGAGAAAGGCCCGGCCATCGAGGACACACTGGGGCTCTACTGGTGGGATGGAAGCGATTGGTCACAGGAAGGCATCAGCAGCACAGTAAACGTTGTCAATAATATGGTCAGTGCTCAGGCAGACCATTTCTCGCTCTTTGCTGTGCTAGGGGAAACACAGCGGGTGTACTTACCGCTCATCTTGAGGAATCGCTGAGCAGAAACCAAGCAGCCCAGCTTCCGGAGAGAGCGAGTACATCGTAAGCAGAAAGGCGGCTAACACTGCGTGAAGCCGACCGCGCCAGCGGCGGGGCAACGCGCTTGGAGACAGGTCTGCTGACACAGGGGCTATTCCCGCAGTCGGTGCGGCGGCTTATGTTTATCGTTAGGCGGCGGCGCGGTTCCAGCGGGAGTGGGACGTCAAGCGGGCGTTCCAAGTCAATGCGCTGCTGGCGGTAGTATTTGAAGCGCACAACATGTAAGTCTGCAGGGGAGCGGCTGGCAGCGCAGAACAGGCAAGTTGGCCAGAGTAGCACTGTCCGGCGCGCGGCCCACACGGGAGCGCGGCGGGTCGAGCTTCCCCCATTTTGGTGGACACTAGAGCACCTTTTCAAAAGTTTTTAGGGTATAATCGAGGCCAGACTAGAGCAAGGAGGCCTCGATGGAACACGCACCCTACAAATACAGGATCAAACTCAGCGGCAAAGAGAAGCAAGAACTGCGGCAAGCCAAGAAGAAGGGCCGTAAAGATGCTCGGCTAGTCATCCGCATTCTGATCATCTTGCAGGCCGACAGAGGCCGCACGCTGGCTCACACCGCCGAGGGGTTGAGTTGTTGTGAGCAAACCGTCCTGAACTGGCGCAAACGGTTCCTCGAACGTCGTTCGGAAGGGGCTGTAGCGGCCCTGATGGATTTGCCGCGCAGTGGACGTCCCGTGACGTACGGAGCCAAAGCCCAGGCGCAGGTCACCGCCGTCGTGTGCGAGACGCTGAAGCAGCGCCAACAGCCCCTCAGTCGTTTCTCGGTGGCCGACCTGCACCGTGTCGTGGTTAAGGAAGACGGGTTGGCCAACCTCAGCCAAGCCACCCTGAGCCGCATGCTCTGCCAGAACGTTCTCAAGCCCTGGCAGTACCGCTACTGGCTCTTCCCACGCGACCCTGACTTCGTGAGCAAAGCCTGTATCGTGCTCGACCTGTATGCCGGTATCTGGGAGGGGCAACGTCTGGGGGCTGATGAGTATCTGCTCTCGGCCGACGAGAAACGCATTCAGGTGTTGGCGCGTCGTCACCCATCTCTCCCTCCCATCCCCAGCTCTGTGCAGCGCGTCGAGTTCGAATATGAGCGTTTGGGAACAGTGGCTTATCACGCCGCCTGGGATGTCTTCCGAGGTCAGGTCTTTGGGTATGTCGCTCCCACGTCCTCCATCGAGACGTTCAATCAACTGGTCCACTTGGTTATGCCCCAAACACCTTACCGTACGGCTTCCCGCGTCTTCTGGCTGGTGGACGGCGGTCCTGGACACCAGCGCAGCACATTTCCCGGACGCCTGAAAGGGATGTATCCCAACGCGCAGGCAGTGATGTTGCCGGTGCATGCCAGTTGGTTAAACCAGATCGAAATCTACTTCTCCATCGTCCAACGCAAGGTGCTCACACCGCTGGATGTAGCCGACGAAGCAGTCTTGACAAACCGCCTGGTCGGCTTCCAGGACTACTACCAAGAAGTCGCCAAGCCTTTCCACTGGAAGTTCACCGCTGGCGACCTCAAGAAGCGCCTGGAAGCGCTCGAAGAGTTCAGCGCGGCCTTACCCTAAGAACTTATGGAAACGTCCTCTAGCAGCCTGTCGGAGAGGAAATCCGGTTGGCCTCTCCATCGGCCAGATCAACCATGATGATTGACAATAATTCCGATCCAATCAGCGGTATTACCGCCCGACCACTTATCAACCGAGGCCATTTTCAGCACCAGCGGACTCTTCGGCGCTTTCACACCCACCCGCCGGGGCCGGTCAGACGGCGGTTACGATTCATGGGCGGTGCAAACGGCCTTGTGAGCGCTTTTACCCCGCCTACTTCCCGCTCAGGAGGTGGGGTGGGAGATAGCCGTCTCGGCTTAGCTGCTCACCAACACGTGCAGCCGCTTCAGATTGTAGGCCAGACAGACCAGACACCATTCGCCTGCTACCGCGATCAAGCCCCGCAGCGAGAATTGCCGGAAGCCCAGCGTCTCCTTGATGATGCCGATCACTGGTTCCACCGTGGATTTGCGCAAGCCGTAGATGATCTTGCCGATGTCGGTCTTGAGTTTGTAGGCCATCTTGACGATGGGGCTGGCATCCTCGGCAGGGGGCTCCGGCTCCTGGGCAAAGCGCTCTTGCCAACTCTGATGGTGAGGGTCACGACCGGTAGCGATGTACGGATCAATGCCCCGCGTTTCCAGTTCTTCAATGTTGGTCGGGCTGAAGTAGCCATTGTCCAGGGCCGCAGCCTGGGGCTTGCCCACCTCGGCCGGAATGGCCTCCACGGTGGGAATCGCTTCCCCCTTGTCGTTGGGATGGTTCGACACGGTGTTACCCACGATCAAGCGGCTGTCTTGATCCACCGCCGCCTGGACGTTGTAGTGTTGATCAAAGCCATCGTTGTTGCTGTTCTTCATCACCCGCGACTCTGGGTCGGTGAAGTTGTATTGGTCCTTGACCCGCGGTCCCGGCGTGGGCGGCTGGGGCGCCCGGCCTCGGGGTTTCCGTCCCGTCTGCTGCGCTTTCTCTTCTCGCTTCTGCAGCTTGGCCTCGTACTCAGCCTTCTCCGCCTCATACTGTTCTTGGGCCCGCGCCTCCAAGACCTCCCGCGCAAGCGCCAGGTTGGCCAGCCGCTCCTGCCGCAAAGCAATCTCCACCTCCACATCCAGCCCCTCCGGCAGGGCCCCCTGGTCGGCTTGCTCCGCCAGGGCCAGCAACTCTTCCACCTCGCGGCGCAGTTGCTGCTCCAGGGTCAACAGCCGGCCGTAGCTGACGGCGTGACTCTTGGAGGCATCGGCGTGAACCTTGCTCCCGTCCAAACTGATGTTGCCCAGCTGCAACAGTCCCATCTCGCAGGCCACGACCAGCACCTGGGCAAACAGGGCGGTGATTTCGGGCAGAAAGGTCTTGCGAAAGTTGGCAATGGTATCGTGGGCAGGGTGCAAGCCCCCCGCAATGAAGCGGAACGGAATCGCTTCGTAGGTCGCCTTTTCAATCTTGCGCGAACTGAACACGCCGGTGGCATAGCCGTAGAACAACAATCCCAACAGCACCTCCGGCGCGTAAGCCTCGCCACCCACCGCCGCGTAGCCGGCATAGATGGCGCTCAAATCTAACAACAAGATGATAGCGACGATGAAACGCGCCAGGTGGTCAGGCGGCAGACATTCCCGGATCGTCACTGTCTGATCGAGAGCTTCTTCGTAGTCAACCTTCTTGAACCTGCGGGCCATGACTCTCCTCCCTCGCTATCTGTGCCTCGGCATCATCTGAGTTGGCCCACAGTTTACCACAGATCGACCTTACAGGGAAGCAAGTCTCTCCGACAGGCTGCTAGCCGAGGGCATTCCGCGCCGATCCTGTTGTATAATGGAAGTGAGGTGGGATTATGGAACTTGAAAACTTGCTCCGATCACAACGCGAAGCCATCCTGCACACGGCGACCAGATATGGCGCGTTCAACGTGCGCGTGTTCGGTTCGGTGGCTCGTGGAGAGGCTCGCGCTGACAGCGATATAGACCTCTTAGTGGAGTTGGAGCCGGGGCGCAGCTTGCTTGATTTAGGAGGTTTGTTAATGGATCTCCAGGCGCTGCTGCGCTGCAAAGTGGATGTGGTTACCGAAAACTCCTTGCGCCCTCGCGTGCGTGAGCGGGTACTTCAAGAGGCGGTGCCATTGTGAGAGGCGATTTCGAGCGCCTGCAAGATGTGCTTGAGGCAATCTCCAAAATCGAGGCTCAAGCTAGCAGCGCGGAAGCCTTCGTCGCTGACGAATTGCTGCAAGTATGGGTGGTTTACCATCTGCAAATTCTAGGCGAGGCTGCCAGCAAAGTATCTCTGGATCTGCGCGAGCAGTATGCTGATGTGCCCTGGAAGCAGATTATCGGTATGCGCAACATCTTGGTGCATGACTATTTCGGCATTGATTGCGATCTCGTTTGGACCGTAGTGGAGCGCGATCTACCAACGCTCAAAGAACAAATCACCGCCATCTTACAGACATTGTCACCGGCGTAGCATGTCATGGCTTCGCTCCTGCTCACGCCACTCCAACAGATCCTCAATGCTCACTCCGATGATCTGACTGAGCGCGAGCTCCGGCAGCAGCTTGCGGAGGCGGGTTTTCGCGCCACTCCCCCGGAGATCCGTGGCGCGCTGCATTCCCGCCCCGATCTGTTCGTCTCTCTGACGGACGGTCGCTGGCGGCTCAAGAGCGTGCTTCAGGCGGAAGAAGTCGTCGTGGGTGACAGAGAGATTCCCCGTGAGCGGGGCACGATTATCACCCCCACCATCACCCAACACCCATCTTTCACGCACTTCATCGCCTTTGATGTAGAAACTACTGGCATCCACGCTGAACGTGACCGAATCATCCAGATTTCCGCGGTGCGGATTACGAATGAGGCGCCGGTAGCGCTAACAACTGCAGCCGGTGAATCGCTGCCTGCGGCAGGCCCACCGCCACCTCAAATTCGAGCACCAACGCCGGCTCATTTTCCATTCGACTGTATGGCGGCGAGATGATATCTGTCTTTCTGCCGCTCGTCATACGGCAGTGAGGTAAGGGCTTAGCTCCCGCAGTGAGGCGCGCCTCGCGCTTAACGGGCCGCGCGCTTTGTGCAGCGCCGCCTGCTGCAGGAAGGCCGGGGGCAAAACGTGCGGCTTGGGGCCGGCTCAACTCGCGCTTCCCCGACACGCGCCATGTACAATCCCATGCTTTTCGCAAAAAAGAGATGGGGCTATAATCAGGAGTGCGGTGAGATGTTCCTTTGGCGCACCGCTGATGACGAAAATGGGAGTCGTGAGCCGTGACTAAGACAACTCTTGGCCCGACGATGGCCCAACGGCAGGCTCCTGGCAGCGCGGCCTGAATTCTTTCTTTGAAAAGGCGCCTGGAAGTGTTCTGCCTGCGGCGGCCATGGTGGGGGTCACTTCACCTATGAGGAACGCATAGATTCCTTATTGTGAAACCCCCGCGATTCCTATGGGGAATCTCAGAACGCGATCTCCGCGATCTGCTCGAAGTCCAGGTCGAAAGGCGCCGGCGCGGGCGCCTCGATTTCGTCTTCACGGTGGAGCTCGCCGGCCGCGACGCCCCGCTCGCACAGGGAGCGATAGGGACAGAAGGCGCAACGCCGTTCCTCCACGGTGAGCTCCCACAGGGCGTGCGGATCGCGCCCGCAGATTTCGGCGATGACGCCGGTGAGGACGCGCTCGTCGGCGGCGAATTGATCGGCGTTGTAGGCGAAGGTCACCGGCTCGGCGGGCGTTTCGGCGAACCAATAGGTCATCGTCACCTGCTCCGGCGCGAGGGGACGCCCGCTGTTCAGGTCCGCGCCGGCGCGGACGAGCAGGTAGCGGTAGACGCGGGTCTGCATCCGCTCGAAGAGCCGCTCCACCGCCCCGGATTTCTGCGGACGCTCCGAAGTCTTCCAGTCGAAGATCAGGGCGGCGTGCGGCGTGAGCAGTACCAGATCGTACTGCGCCATCAACCGTTTGCCCGCGACGGTCGCCGCGAGGCCCGCTTCGATGTAACGCCGTCCCTCGAGCGCCGCCGGCCGCGCGGCGAGATAGGCCTCCCACCAGCGGTGCAGCTCGGGGTCGGCAGGCGTGAGCTTCGCTTCTGGAATGCCGAGCAGCTGTTGCTGCACCAGGCGATGAAAGACCTGCCCCCGCTCCAGCCGCTGCTCGTATTCGGAAATCGGCTGCGCCTGCGGCGCGGGCCAGGCGACCCGCTCCACGTAGCGCAGCTGAAAGCGCCGCGCGCACTCGACATAATCCTGTAAGCTTGCCTGGCTGAACTGAAAATCGGCCCTGAGTTGCGTGGTTTCCCTCGACATCATCTTCTCCCTCGTGGACGGTCCGGCGCCTTGCCTCAAGCGTCAGCCGCCGTCGCGTCGCCGGCCTCCCCCCGTTGCTCTTTCCACCATCTCTGCAGCGCGATAAAAGGCACGGCCGGAGTTTGATCGCCGTGCCGGCCCGTGTTCCACGTGACCATCAACGCCTTTTTGGCGCGGGTGATGCCCACGTAGAAGAGCCGCACGCGCTCCGCTGCATACTCATAGCGCGCCTCCTGTGTGGCCTGTCCTTCATCATAAAAGAAGAGCGTGGGATCTTCGCGCAGGGCGCGCAATTGCGCCAGCGCCTCCGCTTCCAGATTGAGCCGGTCCCGCACAAACCACTTCTCCGAGATGAAGCTGTCCCCCGGCAACGCGGAGGGATAGTCGTACGTGCTCACCGACATGAGATAGACGCGGTCCCATTCCAGCCCCTTGGCCTTGTGGACGGTGGAAACGACGACCTGCCCGCGGTATTTCTCTGGCTCGAAGCCGGTATCGTCATCGCTGAGGCCGAGGAATTTACGCTCGTTCCTGGCGATGACGGCCAGCTCCTGCGTGAGCTCCGGCAGCCGCCATTCGGGATGCTGATCGGCGGCGCGGCGGACAACCAGCGCCAGCTTGTGGGCGATCGCCAGATCCGCCGGCTCGCTGCAGAGATCCTGCGCCAGCGTCAGGAGGAGCTGATCAATCGGCAGGGTCGCCGCCGCCTGCCAGCGCTGCACCAGCGCGCGGAACTCCAGCAGCTGCGCGTACCACGTCGGCTGTTCCGTCTCCAGCTCCAGCGTCTTGAGCCAGTCGCGGCCGGCGCGGGGCCACAGGAAATCCTCCACCTGCCGACACTTGTGCAGCTGCCGGCTGATCGCCGTGACCTGAGCCTTGAGCGCCTCCTGTTCCCGATCCTGCCGCCGCCAGACGCGGTAGACGGTGGCGAGTTTGGCCGCGGACGTGGGGTCCGCCAGATAGGCGACGACATTCCCCAGCGCGCCCGCCGTCTCGCGCGTGGAACGGGTGCTCTTGAGCAGCTCGATGTAGGGGATGCCCCGCTGTTTGAGCGCCTCGACGACCTCGTTGCCGCGCTGATTCCGGGGGACGAGGATCGCGCAGGTCTCGCGCTCTCCTGCGGGGATTTCGGCCTGCGCAGCAATCCAGCGCGCTACGGAAGCGGCCACGGCCTCCACCTCCTCCTGCGGCGTGAAGCGCCTGTCGCTGAAGCGCACGTGCTCCGGCGCATCCGGCGGATTGGGCTGGGGGTCGTGGGGTGGCGTGGGCCGGATATGCGGCGTCGCCAGGGCCTCGCGCACGGGAAGGACGGGGTGGGACGCGCACGTCCAATCAATCAGCGCATTCGCCAGATGGATAATGCTCAGCATCGAGCGGCCGGAGTCGGGCAGATCGTGCGGCCTCACGTCCGACTCGTGCATGAAATTGCGCAGGTAGCGCGGGTTGGCTGTGGTAAAAGTCTCGTAGATGGCCTGATTGGGATCGCCGACGCGCACCCAATTCCCGCCGGGGCCGGCGAGCAGGCGCAGGATGTTCTCCTGCAGCCGGCTGCTGTCTTGCGCTTCGTCTTCGAGGATGTAGGGCCAGCGGCGCCGCAATCGCACCAGGAATTCGGGATCCAGCTGCAGCGCCTGCAGCGCCAGGCGAACGAGGTCATCGAAATCCACCGCGCCGCGATAGCTCAGCGCGCGCTGATAATCGGCGTAGATTTCCGCCCCCATCTCCACGAGGGGGAGCGGTTCCCCAAAGCGTTCCAGGTAATAGTGCAGCTCCGGCGGCGTGACCTGCAGATCCTTGGCTTGCTTGATGAAGCTGGTCGCCAGACCCACGACCATTTGGGGGAGCTGCTCGCGGTGCAGCCAGGCGCGGCGGGAGGGGTCCATGTCGGGGAGCAGGTAATCCTCGAGCGCGTCGGGATGCGCGCGCAGCCAGCCTTCGGCGGTGTCGCGGAGGATTTCCTCGGCCTGGCGCTCGTCAATGATCTGGAAATCGTTCGCCAGTCCCGCCAGCGCGGGGCGTTCCCGCACGATGTCATGGCACAGACCGTGGAGCGTCCGCACGCGATAGCCGAGGTTGGGCAGCAGTCCCGCTTCCTGGATGAATTTCCCGACCCGCGCGGCGAAGTTGGAGACGGCGGAATTGACCAGCGTGACGATGAGCACTTCCTGATCGTCGTCCACGTAGCCTTCGGCGATGAGTTTGGCGGCGAGACGCGAAAGCGTCCACGTCTTGCCGCTGCCCGGCACCGCCGCGACGCCCACCTTCCCGCCGGTGTAGGCGAGCACCGCTTGTTGGGCGGGACGCGGGATGAAATCAGGGGGTCTCTGGTTCATACGCATCCAGGGAGGCCGGAGCGTCGAGGAGCGCCTGCACCCGCTCGTAGAATCGCCCGGCGTGCAGACCGTCCATCAGGGCGTGATGTCCCTGAACCGCGAGCGGCAGCCACAGCCGCTCGCCCTGGGCGAAGACCTTGCCCCACGCGATGCGCGGCACGGAATCGGCGGGCAAGGGGATGGGATGCTGGATGCTGGTAAACGTTATCCAGGGAAGGCTGGTCATGAACAAATAATCATCGCGGCCAGGCTCGTCCTCGAGGAGGAGAGCGGCTTTGACGCGCGCGACCTGCGCCGCGGCCCGCGCCATGTACGCGCGGAAGTCGTCGGTATAGGCGACGCTGCAAAAGCTGAACAGCTCGTCTGCCGTGAGCACGGTGAAGGACGGGTGCACGGTCTCGTGTTCCACCACCGTCGTGCCCCGGATGCGTTGGCGGAATTCCGGGAGGGCGTTCGCCGCCCGCGACGTGACGTAGGTCAGCGCGAGGTTGAACGACAGCTCCTGCGCCTTCAGCCAGGGGCGCAGCGCCGTCACCTCGACGTTGGCGCACAGGCTGAAGTGCGGCAGGGCCATTTCCCGGAACAGCTCGAAGTGCTGCCGGCGGGGCCAATGCTCAAGGTCTATGATCTTCAAGGATTACCTCCCACGCAGGAGCGCTGCCCGCATCACGCCAGCTTTCGCAGCACCCGCTGAATGGCCATCAACAGCGCGCCCTGCTGCTCGTAGCCGTCCTCGCCCAGCTCGCTGAGGCCCAGATACACGGCGCGACGACAGCGCTGGAGCAATCCCTGGGTGAGCCGCTGCAGGGTCTCCTCCCGCGCGGCGACTTCGTCCGAATCGAGCCACAGCCTACCCATGGGCCAATGACGGCTGAGGACGTGCGGATGCGTCAGCGGCTGATAGAGGCGCTCCCACCAGCCCGTGCTGCCCACGTTGAGCCAGAATTGCACCTCGACGGGGCGATTGGCCATGAGGAAAGTGAACGCTGGCGCCAACAGCACCGCCTCCGTCTGCTCCGGCTCCCAATCGCGGAGGTATTGCGCGGCCAGCACGCCCTCCCGCACCAACTCGACGTATTCCTGCGCGGGGGATTTCTCGGCGGGCAGGGCGCCGGCGATCCAGCGGAACTTCTGCGCCGACTCGATGAGATTCGCGGCCACCCGTGCGGCGTCGTAATCCTCATGGAAGCGGTAGCCCGGTTGGGAGAGCAGCTCGCCGAAGAGCCGGCTGAGGAAGTGATCCAGCTCCGCGGCGGGCGCCTCGCGGTAACGCTCGAGCCACAGGCGCAGCGCCTCATAGCGTCCGCCCAGCAGATAGGTGATGCGCTGTTGGACTTCCGTCTGCAGCCCGGCGAAAGGCTCCAGCCGGGGACAGCCGTCTTTAACGCGGTAGAGGATGGCGGTGAGCAGCTGCGCCCGCACCAGATCCAGCGCCTCGATGGTGGCGGCAAGGGCGTAGGCCACATCATAGTGCGGCGGACAGAGGCCCCAGGCGGGATGTCCCAGCGCGGCGAGGGTGAGCAGGGCCTGTGCGGCGGATTCCTCGCGCAAGGCTCGTGAGGGGCGGTGCGAGCGGACCGGGACGTTGCGTTGTTCCAGGCGTTGGGCGAGCGCAAAGCGCAGCGCATCGGGGAGGAAGGGCGCCAGGACCGCGATCTCGGCCGGCGGCAGCCCCTCGTGGTGCACCAGTCCGGCGATGGTGTCTGCTGTCCAATCCAGCATCTCCGGGTGGAAGCGATGCAGCTCGTAATGGAGTGCGCTCCGCACGGCGGCGTGACGTTCGACCGTGGCGGGGACAGCGGGGCTTTCCGCCTCTGCTGGCCGGGGCGGCGACGCAATCGCTGCGCCGAGCGCCTCTGCCAGGGCGAGGATCGGCGCACTGGCGACGAAGGAGTCGGTGAAGCGCAGCGGCTCGTCGCACAGCGGCGCGAGGGCGGCGGCGCTTTCCGGGTCGGCGCCGAGGAAGGAACGATGTCCACCGCCCTCATCGTAGATGAGCAACGCTGAAGCGGCGTGCGGCAGCCAGTCGCGCAGCAGCTCGTGGGCCACGGGGGTGTCCTCCTCGAGATTGTCCACGATGAGATGCGGGTATTGTTCGAGCAGATAGGTGCGACACAGCGGCTCAGGCCACAGATATTTGAGGAAGACTTCCATCTGCAGTGAGAAATCGAGCAGGTTGTGCTCCAGGCAATAGCGGCGGAAGCGGAGGGCGCATTCCTGCGCCTCGTCGTAGATGCGCAGCTGCGTCTTCTCGCCCACCCAGGCAGATTTGAGCCGGGGCGCGATTTCCGTGATGGGGAAACCGACGACGGCGGCCTTGTTGAGATTGTCAATGATCTGGCTGTAGAGCCGGTTGCGGCTGATGGCGATGGATTGGAAGTAGCCTTCCTCTACGAGGGGGGCAACGACGCGCGCCATGAAATACTGCGCCGTCTCCAGCGTGAGGAAGATCGGGCGGGCCTGCGGCTGGGCGAATCCCGCTTCCTCGGCGGCGAGGGGCCAGAAGAGATCCACCATGCGCCGCGCCAGCGCGCCGACCGTGGCGAGGGTGACCAGGCCGCCGGGGCGCAGCTGCGGGGCGTGACGGGCCTCGTCATAGGGCAGCGCCAGCGTCCGTTGCGGCGTGAGGATCAGGATGTTGTGGGCCGGCGCGCCGTGCGTGATCAGCCAGTGCAGTCGCGCCGTTCCGGCCGTCGTCTTGCCCGTCCCTGCCGGGCCTGTGACAAAGAGCTTCCGGTCGAGCGGCGCCTGAATGAGCGTTTGCTGCGCGAGTGAGAATTCCATGGCTTTCTTCGAAAATCCGTAATGCGTAAGCTCTCTTCGGAAAATGGCTCACAGATGAACACGGATTTCACGGATCAGCAAAGGTAACGCAGCCTTCAGGCTGCTCTCAAGCCGCCCCGGAATGAATTCCGGGGCTGACAGGTCAAGTTCGCTGAAGCGAGCTCCCCCAACAACGTGCTTCAGCCCGGTTGGCTTGTGTCGAACCGGTGAGCCGTCGCAGCTTCTGCTCACGACTCACATTTTCATTTGTGATGACGGGGAGGCCGTCATCCGTCACCCGCAGGTCGTGGTAGCGCCCCGGCTCGCTGCGCCAGCGCAGGTTAAAACCCCAGCCGTGCCAGTCCCACACCGAAAGGGTGCGTTGGCGCGCGTCAGCGCCGTCGCCGGGCGGCGCCGATTCCACCACCCACAGCTCCTGGACCCCGTCGCCATCGCTGTCGGCCAGCGCCAGCTCGTGGATGGGGAGCGTGACGGCCGAGCCGCCCCAGATCAATTTCACCCTCCCGCCGCGATGGGCGATGATGTACGGGTGACTGCGCAGCTCCCCGGCGGCGTCGAGCTTCCACAGCGCCGCGAGGATCTCGTAGCGGCCGTCGTCGTTGGGATCGCCGAGCGCCACATCCACGATGCGCCAGCCCGGCTCGCTGCGCCAGATTTCCACGCCATCCTGCAACACGCGGAGTTCTTCCCCTTCACGCTGGATGATCTCGGCGTTGCCGTCTCCGGTGAGATCAACGGCGCCGGCGATAAAAGTTGCGCTCGCAGGCGTCTGCGGGACGGCGACGCGCCAGCAGGTCTGCCGATCGCAGGCGAAGCCCACCTGCTGCTCGCCGGGCGACAGGTGGGCCATGACGACCGTTGCCAGCGCCGTCACTGCCAGGGCTACGGCGACGACGTGTTGACGTCGCAATGTGGCTGACGGCTTCACGCGCGCTGTGACCTCTCACCACGCGGGGCGGGCATTCGCCAGCACCATGCGGGTGACGCTCCAGGAACCGTCAGCCTCCCGTTCCAGCGTGTACGTGACATCGAGGGTGTACGGCCCGCGCTCGCCGATAGCCTGCAGGTCATGTTCATCGCCTGTCTCGGCGGGATGCTGCGCGCCCTTGTAGGCATACAGCGTGTCCTGCCACGTCTCCCGCACCGTCACCACGGCCAGCGTGTCAGATTGCCGGTCGAAGGAGCGGTAATCGGTCCCCACCCATTGTCGCCCCTCGAAGTGCTTTTGGCCGCGGAGGGCATTCACCTCGGCGGTGATCAGATCCAGCGCCGCGCCGCGTGCCAGCTGCTGATAATCGGAGGAGACGTATTGCAGATCCAGGTAGTAGACGGTGTTGACCCAGGCGCGTTGGAAGTTGTACAGTGCGCTTTGCAGGTCGCTGTATTCGCCTTCCGGCGTGAAGAAGCTGCTGATCCACTCGGGCTGCTCCGGCGCGGCGTTGTCATCCAGCAAGGCGCGCCATTTCTCATCGGTGAGACGATCCTCAGCGGGCCAGGGGAATTCGTAATAGGAGAAGATGCCGCCTTTGGCGACCTCCAGGCGGATGCTGCCGTCGTCCTCGATGAGGGGGACGACGACGTGCAGGTCGTTGACGCGCCCGACCGCGACTTCCAGCACTACAGGTTGGGGGATGCCGATCCCTTGCGGGTCGGGATCCGTGGCGACGTCGGCGATGACGGCGACTTGCGGCTCTTCCTCCATGTAGGGCATGGCTCCGGAGGCGTTTTCGGGCTGATCGGCGGAAGCTATCACCAGGTGTTCCAGCTCGCCGCCGTAGTAGCGGATGCGCTCGTGCTCCTCCGCGGTGAGCGGGATCCCCGCGAGCTCCTTTTCTGCCATCTGCTTGAGCGCCAGTGCGAGTTCTTCGATGCGCGAGAGGCTGTCGGCGTCCTGCGCGCCGAGCAGACTGCGGGAGGCGAGGCCGTCGCGCGTCATCGCGGCGAGCGCTGCCAGCCGGGCATAGAATTCCGGCACGGGTTCGACGTAGCCTCGCGCGGGCAGGGGATCTGGCGGGGTCGGCATCCAGTCGCCGCCGAGCTCGGCATAGATCTGCTTGGCGTAGAGGATGGTGTCGTGCCGCAGCTCGGCCCAGCTGCCCAGGCTGGTATGCAGTTGTTTATCCTGCCACGCGGTAGATTGCATGAAGCTGGGCGTCTGGGGAGCGGGTTTTTCGAGCAGCGGGTAGAATGTGTAGAGCCAGGCGTTGTACACGGTCTCCGTCCAGTCCTCGACGGTGAGGCTGCCGGTCCAGGCGCGCATCTTCTCCATCTGGCTGACGTAATTCGCGTAGTGCGTTTCATCCATGGCGTCGAGGAGCTCGTAGGCGCGCTCCGAGCCCATCGCCGCGAGGATGTCCAATCCCTTGGGCAGCCCGCGGCGGTCGGACAGCGTGCCGACATTGCGGTAGATGAGCTGGCGGAAGATGTAGGAATCGGGCACGAAGCGCTGTCCCATAAAACGCAGGCCCTTCGTCACCTGGGTTTCGTCGTCAGTGACGGCGATCACCAGGCCGAGGATGCGCGGGGAGGGGAGGGCGTCGGCAGCCGCGATGAACTCGCGGAGCTTCGCGTCATCCGCCAGCGTGGTCAGGGGAGGATTCTTGCCGTACACCGCGTCAATCACGGGGATGTAATCCAGCACGGTCAGGTCGTCACTCCGTCCGACGAGGAACGCGGTCGGATCGTAGAGGTCGGCCCAGACGTCCAGCGCGGGGCGACTTTCCACCTGGGTGTTGCGCAGCGCCCGCACCAGCAGCAGCGCGGAGCGCGTCTCGGCTTCCCCGATGGCGGGGTCTTGAGTTTGCAGGCGGAAGGTCATTCGTCCATACCACATCATGCTCTTGAAATAGGCGCTCAAGTCCTCGCTGAGGGTGTAATGTCCGCGGGGGATGTACTGCGTGTAATCCTCGCCGAATTGCAGGCCGGGGAACAGAGGCGAGGGCCAGATGCCGTCGGCGGCCTGAATGAGGGCAAGCTCCGCTTCGGCGAGCTCCGCCGCATAGGCCGGGACGGGGAAGCCCGGATCGGCGGCTTTCCCGGCGACGGCGACGAAGGCAACGGTGCGCAGCGCGGCATCTTCCCACGGGCCACCCCGCAATTGCTGATATTGCGCGTCCACTTCCGTGATCAGCGCGCGGTTCAGCGTTTTGAGCAGCGGGTAGAAGTATTCGGTCTCGGCGGTGCGGAGGGTCTTGTCGAACATCAGATGGTAGACGTGAAGCAGCGAGTCGCTGGTGATGAAGATGGGGACGTTGGCGTAGCGGGCCTTTTCGTAGAGGGTGAAGAACTCCTTCTCCTGTGCGCCGGGGCTGCCGACGACGCCGTCGCGGGCGAGGCGAGCGCGCTGTTCAGCAGAGAGCACCGTCGGCACGTAGACATTGCTCAGGTCTGGCGCGATCGCCGGCTGCGTGAGTGAGGGGCTGCTGCTCACCGGTTGGGGGGCATACGGCGCGAAGAGCGATTTGGCGCGCGGTGGGACGACGGGCGTCGGGGATTTTTCGGACGTCGGTGGGGGCGTCGTCGGAGATGCGACGGTAGGCGCTGCTGTGGTTGGGGCCTCCGTCGTCGGCGAGGGCTGACAGCCGGCCGCTATCAGCGTCAGCGCCAACACCATCAACACCAGGCGTGACAGTTTTGTGTTACCGGGTCTCATGGGGTTACCTCCTCTGAAAATGGCCCCGAATGAACACGAATTTCACGAATAAGATGAGAAATTCCTGGCCCTCGGGGCTGCTACATCCTCAAACACCGCGCTTCAGCGCGGTGGGCTCGTGTCGAACCGGTGAGCCGTCGCCGTCGCTGCTCACGGGCTATGGCTCACAGGGTAACTGTTCAGCCACTGACTGAAAAACGGAAGATTCCCTGGCGACTGTTGAAGATTGAGAATCAATTTTGCCCCCTATCCCCTGGCCCCTTCCCCCCGCGCTCGCGGGGGGAAGGGGAACTTTTTTTGTGGGGTTTTGCAGGCGGGCTATGCCCGCCTGCAAAACCCCCTTATTTTTTCTCCCCTCCCCGACGGCGCCTGCGCCGTTGGGGAGGGGGCCGGGGGTGGAGCAAAAGCTACACCTCACAAAGGTTCATCCATCGCCGTCGAACTACCTGATGCTAGGCTGAGCAATTACCGCACATTCTCATCCTTGGATGATGTGCGCCAGTACCTGGCGTCTCCTTCAAAAATGGCCCCGAATGAACACGAATTTCACGAATAAGATGAGAAATTCCTGGCCCCCGGGGCTGCTACATCCTCAAACACCGCGCTTCAGCGCGGTGGGCTCGTGTCGAACCGGTGAGCCGTCACAGCCTCTGCTCACGACTCACATTTTCATCCTCGCGTGCGTTAATTTCATTGTAAATCCAGGGTCGCGTTATGTCAATGAAGTCCCGGGGGGCGGGATGGCGTTTCCTTGACCTTCCCTGCCATTTCATATATGATAGCAGTATCTACCGGCTATCAAAGCAAGGAGGGCTGTCATGCGTAGACTTTGCGGTCTGTTGATTTTGGCAGTATTGGTTTCCTGGATCCCGCTGCTGGTGATGACGGAGACCGTCTCCGCTGCCTGCGGCGGCACGATTCACGTGGTGCAGCCGGGCGAGAACCTGTACCGGATCGCCCTCAAATACGGCGTGACCATGGCGGCGATCTCGCAGGCCAACGGCATCACCAACCCCAATCACATCTATGTGGGGCAACGGCTGATAATTCCTACGGGCAGCGCGTGCCCGCCGCCCGTGCCGCCGCCGCCTCCTCCGGCGGGCTGCCTCGTGCATGTGGTCAAGCCGGGGGAGAATCTCACCCTGATCGCGGCGCGCTACGGCGTGAGTGCGTGGGCGCTCGCTCAGGTCAACGGCATTTACAACACCAATCTGTTGTATGTGGGGCAGCGCCTGACGATCCCCTGCACGCCCGCGCCGGTCCCTGGGCCGGTGCCGACGCCCGCCCCCGTGCCGAGCGGGGCGTGGCGCGGGGAATATTTCCGTGGCACCACCCCCGCGGGCGGGCCGTTGTTTGTGAAGAACAGCGCGACGTTGAATTTCCATTGGGGCCTGGGGACGCCGGATTCGCGCCTGGCCTCCGATGGTTTTTCCGCCCGTTGGGCGCGCACCTACACTTTCCGGGGGGGCCTGTATCGTCTCACGCTCACGGTGGATGACGGCGCGCGTGTCTGGGTGGATGATGCGCTCGTGCTCGATGCATGGAAAGTGCAACCCGAGACGACCTATGTGATAGACGTGCCTATCGCGGCGGGGAAGCACACCTTCACGGTGGAATATTTTGAAGATACGGGGGTCGCCACCCTGCAATTCACCTTCAAGTGGGTCGGAGCGGTGCCTCCGGAGCCGACGCCGCTCCCCGGCGAGGCGGATTGGCAGGCGTGGTACTTTGCCAACAAAGACCTCGCCGATCCGGCAGTGCTCGCGCCGCGGCAGGCCAAAATTGACTTCAATTGGGGTGTCGGATCCCCCGCCCACGAGCTCCCCGCCGACAATTTCAGCGCGCGCTGGCTGCGCAACGCCAGTTTCGCCAGTGGCACGTATGCCTTTTGCGTCCGCGCCGATGATGGGGTGCGCCTGTGGGTGGATAACGTGCTCGTGCTCGACGAGTGGCACCTCTCCAACGGTGATCTCACCCTCTGTCGCGATTACCCGTTGGGCTATGGCCTGCACGCCGTCCGCGTGGAATATTTCGAGGCGACCGGCAACGCGCTGATCAAAGCGTGGTGGACGAAGCGGTAGGCGCTTTGTCACGCCAGGCCGCGGCTCAACGCGGTTTGCCGAAATCGGCGATGAAGTAGTAGCCCCAGGAGGTCTGTGCCACGCCGACGCCGACCTCGGTGAGCCAGGTGGTGAGCAGCGTGCGGCGGTGAGGATCGTTGGGGGGAACTTCGTCCATCCAGATGTCTATGGCGCCCTGCGGCGTCTGGCGCTGCGCCCAACATTCCGCCCAGCTCGCCGGATTGTAGCCCACCCGCAGGATCCGCTGCTTGATGTCGGAGCCGTCGGAGCCGGTGTGACTGCACCAGCCGCGTTGCGCGCAATCGGCTGCCTGGAGTTGCGCCGCCTGGGCGAGCGTCTCGTTGTAGGCCAGCGGCGGCAGTCCGTGGCTGGCGCGCACCTCGTTCATGAGGCGCACCGTCTCGTAGGGCCATGCCGCAATGTCGGCGGGCGGCGGCGCCGGCGTGACGGCGGGTGGCAGCGCCGGGGGCGGGGTACTGGCGGGACTTGCCGCCGTTGGCGCGGGGGTGGGGGGCGCGGGGCGCGGCGTGGGTTCCGGCGCGCGTGCTACTGCCAGCGTCCGCAGCGGCAGGACGAGCAGTTGCCCGGCGTAGATGGGGTCGGCGGCGCTGAGCCCGTTCGCGGCTTCGATTTCGCCGACCGTCGTGCCGTAAGTTCGGGCGATCTCGCCGAGCGTGTCGCCGCTGTTCACGCTGTAGACAATCCAGTACGGCGACGCCCCTTCCCAGGCAGCGGGCGCGGGGATCTCCAGTTGCTCTCCCAGACGCACGAGGGTCGAAGCGCCCTTGTCGTTTTGCAATTGGATGGCCGCCATCGGGACGCCGTAGTGCAGGGCGAGGCTGAGCAGCGTGTCTCCCGCCTCGACGGTATGGGTGGTGAGGGTGGGCGAAGGGACGTCGCTTCCCGCCGTGGTCGGCAGCGCGGCGACGTCGGACGGAGCGGACGCCGGCGGTGTGACCGGGGCGGCGGTGATGGTCGGCAGGATGAGCAGCGGGAGCGTCGGCGTGATGGGAGCGGCTTGCGAAGGCGAGGACGGCGCGGTCGGCCTGGCCGCGCACCCCGCGAGGATGGCGAGCAGCGTCAGCGCTCGAAGCGCCTGCGTCATTTTGTCCATGTTTTCCCCTCATTCCCTTGAACCGGTGACGGCTTCATTTTCATTATAACCGCCTTTCCCGTATCTGCCGGGGTATGCTGGAAAGGATTGTTGTGCTACAATAACCGGCAATGGCATCATAAAGGAGAGCCTCACTATGGAAACTCGCGAGTCGTTTCTGCAGCTGTTGGCCGTGGCTCGGGGCGACGTCCCTGCCGATCTGATCCTCCGCAACGGGCGCGTGCTCAACGTTTTTAGCGGGGAGGTCGCGGCGACCGATGTCGTCATCGTCGGGGAGCGGATCGCGGCGGTCGCGCCGGGCTATGCGGCGCAGGAGGAGCTCGACCTGCAAGGGCAGTTCGTGGTCCCCGGCCTGATTGACACGCACGTCCATGTCGAGTCCTCGATGGTATCCCCGCCGCAGTTCGCCCGCGCGGTCGTCCCCCACGGGGTCACGACCGTGATCTCCGATCCTCACGAGATCGCCAACGTCGCCGGAGCGGCGGGCATCCGCTACATGCTCGCCGCCTCAGAGGGCCTGCCGCTGACGATTTTCGTCAACCTGCCCTCGTGCGTGCCGGCGACCTCCATGGGGACGGCGGGCGCCGAGCTCGACGCGGAGGCCTTGCTCGCGTTGCGGGGAGCTCCCCGCGTGCTGGGCCTGGCGGAGTTCATGAACGTTCCCGGCGCGGTGCTGGGCCTGCCCGGCGCGCTGGAGAAGCTGCTGGCATTCCGCGATGGGCACATTGACGGGCACGCGCCTTCCATCACCGGTCCCTGGCTGCAGGCGTATGTCGCCGCCGGACCTTCGACCGATCACGAGAGCATGACGGTGGAGGAGGCGTTGGAGAAGGTCCGCGCGGGGATGTATGTCCTCATCCGTGAGGCGACGGCGGCGAAGAACCTGCGCGCGCTCGTGGCGGCGGTGACGCCTGAAAATTCCCGGCGCTTCGCCTTTGCGACTGACGACCGTCACCCGGCGGACCTCATCGAGGAAGGCAGCATTGATCACAACGTGCGCCTTGCCCTCGCGGCGGGCCTGGATCCGGTACAGGTGTTGCGCATGGCGACGCTCAACGCGGCGGAGGCGTTTGGGTTGCGGGATCGGGGCGCGCTTGCGCCGGGGCGCCGGGCGGACCTGGTGATCACGCCGTCGTTGGAGGACTTCCGTGCGGTGGCGGTCTTTGCGGGGGGAAAGCTGGCGGCCCGCGAGGGGCAGCTCGTGGGCGCGTGGCCCGTGCCCTCGGTGGATGAGAGTGCCGTCCGGGGCAGCGTGCATGTGGACGTCGAAGCGCTCACGTTCCGCATCCCTGCTCCGGCGGCAGGAGCGGGGTCACGCCTTCGCGTAGTCGGATTGGTGCCCGATCAGGTGGTGACGGAACAGCTGCTCATGGCGCCGACGATCGTGGAGGGCGAAGCCGTCGCCGATGTGCGGCGGGACCTGGTGAAGCTGGCGACGGTCGAGCGTCATCGCGGCACGGGCAACGTGGGGTTGGGCTTCGTGCACGGCCTGGGCCTGCAGCGAGGGGCGCTCGCCGGCAGTGTGGGGCACGACGCGCACAATATCACCGTCGCGGGGGTCACCGACGCGGACATGCGGGCGGCGGTGCAGGCGATCCAAGACCTCGGCGGCGGGTTGGTGGCCGTGCTGAATGGCGCGGTCCTGGGCCGTGTACCGCTTCCCATCGCCGGGCTGATGTCGGACCGCCCGGTGGAGGAAGTCCGCGCGCAGATGGACGCGCTGCTCGCCGCGGCGCGGGCGCTGGGCTCGCCGCTGCACGATCCCTTCATGCAGCTGGGATTCCTGGCGCTGGAAGTCATTCCCAAACTCAAACTCACCGATCAGGGCCTGGTGGATGTGGAACAGTTTGCGTTGGTGCCGTTGTGGGAAGGAGCGTGATCTTATGGGTGGAGATTTTATTCTGACGGTGCAGACTCCGCAAGGAGAGCCGCAGCGGATTCCGCTTTCCAAAGCCGAGTTCACGCTGGGGCGACTGCCGGATAACGACATCGTGCTGCCGGATGCGTTGGTCTCTGGCCATCACGCGAAGCTGGTGCGCACGCCGCAGGGCTGGCAGGTACTGGACCTCAATTCGAGCAACGGGACGTGGTTCAAAGGCGGACGGCTGCTCCCGCAGACGCCGACGCCGCTTCAGCCGGGGGACTCGCTGCAGCTGGGAAAGTGTAGCCTGACGTTGACGGGTCCCGTCGCTGCTTCCGCTCCGCCGTTGCAGACGCCTTCGATAGAGGGCTTGCCGCCGACAACGCGGGAGGGACAGCCGATGCCCCCTCCGGCAGCGCCGCCGCTCCCGCCTGCTCCGCCGCCGATTTTCGTCCCCCCCGCTGCGGCCGCCGGCGTTTCCGTGGTGTTGCAGGTGCGGCTGGCGCGCGGCGGACAGGATGAGCATCCCTTGCTCAGCAACGAGGTGAGCCTGGGGCGCGCCGACGACAACGACATCATCCTCGACGGCCCGTTAGTCTCGCGCCGCCATTTGCGGTTGACCGTGGACGCGAGCGGCCAGGTCACCGCGATGGATCTCGGCTCGCTCAACGGCACGCGCTACAACGGTCAGCCCCTCGCTGCGCGTCGCCCGGTGTTCTTGCGTCCCGGCGATGTGTTGCAAGTGGATGAATTCCAGCTGAGCGTCCGCCCTGTCTCGCCGCAAGCGCCGGCGCCGCCTGCCATCGCGCCACGGGTGCGCATTCAGGCCGCGCCGCAGCCCACGCTCGTCGTCACCGTCCAGGGGCGCAGCCAGAAGGTCCTCCTCACCAAGCCGGTGGTGGGGATCGGGCGCGCGCCCGCAAATGACGTCGTGATCCCCTCGGCCCAGGTCTCGGGCCAGCACGCCCGCTTGCAGCACAGCGGCGACACGTTCATCATCCAGGATTTGCAGAGCCGCAATGGGATCCTCTACAACGGTCAGCGCGTGACCCAGCAGGTGTTGCACGATGGGGAGACGGTGTCCCTCGGGCAGGAGGTCACACTGCAGGTGCGGCTGCATCCGGGGTTCATGCCGCAGGCGGCCCCCGCTGCTGCCCCCGGGGTGGCGGCGCCCGCTCGCCCCGGCATGGCGGCGCCCTCGGCGACGCGCGTGCTCGCCCTGCAGACTGAAGAGACCATCACCATCGGGCGCGCGCCGGACAACACCATCCAGCTCGATCACCCCCAGGTGAGCCGCTATCACGCCATCATCGAGCGGCTGGGCACCCGGCAGCGCATCAAGGACCTCAAGAGCGCGAACGGCGTTTTCGTCAACGGCAAGCGCATCGAGCGCGAAGCCTGGCTCACCGACGGCGATGAGATCCGCATTGGCGGCATCAAACTGCGGCTGGCGGCGGATCACGTCCATCAGCTCGCCGAGGAGGGCGTGCGGCTCGACGCCATCCGCATCAACAAGTGGGTCAGCAAGAACAAGAACCTGCTGCAAGACATCTCCCTTTCCATTCAACCCCAGGAATTCGTAGCGCTGGTAGGGATGTCGGGCGCGGGTAAATCCACGCTGATGGACGCCATCAACGGCTTCCGCCCGGCGACGCACGGGATCGTGCTGGCCAACGGCACGAATCTCTATCAAAACTTCGACATGTTCCGTAACGACATGGGTTATGTCCCGCAGAAGGACATCGTCCACACGGAATTGACCGTCTATCAGGCGCTGGACTATGCGGCGCAGTTGCGGATGCCCGCCGATACCACGCCGGAGGAACGCCATCAGCGCATCATGGAGGTGATGGAGGACCTCGACCTCACCGAGCGCCAGGACCTGCCCATCCACAAACTCTCCGGCGGGCAACTCAAGCGCGTCTCCATCGGCGTGGAATTGCTCACCAAACCCCGGTTGTTTTTCCTGGATGAGCCGACCTCCGGCCTCGACCCCGGCACCGAGTTCAACATGATGCGGCTGCTGCGCAAGCTGGCGGATCAGGGACGCACGATTGTCCTCATCACGCACGCCACGAAGAACGTCATGATGTGCGACAAGGTCGTCATCCTGGTGCGCGGCGGACGGGTGGCCTACTTTGGTCCGCCGGAAGAGGCGCTGGTGTATTTTGACCGCTACCGCACCGACCAGGAGCGGCGCATTAAGGACATCGAGTTCGACGACATCTACACGATTTTGGAAGACGAGCAGCGTGGCAGGCCAGAGGACTGGGATGAGCGCTACCGGCAATCCCCGGCGTATCAGACCTACGTGATGGCGCGCATGCGCGAAGTGCAGCCTGAGGCGGCGTCCGTTGCGGCGCAACCGGCCGCGCGCGCCGTGACCCGGCAGAAGCCGGTCAAGCGCGTCTCGGCGCTGCGGCAATTCCTGATCCTCTCCATGCGCAACCTCAAGATCATGACGCAGGATAAGGCGAGTCTGGCGTTGATGCTGGCGCTTTCGCCCGCTATCGGGCTGGCGGACTTCATGTGGGGACGGCAGCTCTTCGATCCCGTGTTAGGGGATGCCTTCAATATCGTCACCATGCTGTTTATGATGGGGCTGATCTCCATTCTCGTCGGTTCGATGGCGAGCGTGCGGGAGATCGTCAAGGAAGTGGACATTTACAAACGCGAGCGGACGATTGCGCTCAAAATCGCGCCGTACATTTTCTCCAAATTGTGGGTGGGCGTGGTGCTGGCGCTGTATCAGGCGGTGATTTTCCTGTTCACCAAGTGGCTCTTCGTCGGCTATGCCCCGCCCGTGCTGAGCGTGGGGAACTGGATAGCGGTGTTCGTCACCCTCTTCCTGGGGTCGCTTTCCGGCTATTTGATGGGACTGGCGATCTCGGCCGGTTCCCCGAATCAGATGGTGGCGCTGCTGATGGTGATTGCGGTGCTCGTCCCGCAGTTCCTGTTTGCCGGCGCGCTGATGCCGTTGGATCTGATCCCCGGCGGACGCATTCTCAGCGCGGGGGCGACCACCCGCTGGGCCTTTGGCGCTTTCGTGCGGCTGGCGGACGTGGGGGAGCAGCTGGCCACCGATCCATGTTGGCCGCCGGAGCGCACTGTGTCGGGCGCGGGGCTCGGCTGGAATGAGTGGCTCCAGCGCGCCAACGACGAGAAGGCCAGCACGTGCCGTTGCATGGGCACGGCGATTTTCACGCGCTGCAACACCTTCCCCGGCGTCCTGAACCCGGAGTTCTTTGGGTTGGAGAAGCCGGAGGGGAACACCTTCGGCGGGAAAACCTATTCCGACCCGGCGGACCTGCAGGCCGCCGTCGTCCATGCCATTGAGGTTTCCCCTGCCTGGGTGGCGGTAGCGCAACAGCCGGTCGCGCCTGAGATGCCCAGTCCCGAATCTTGCTTCGCCACAGAGGAGCAGACTGAGCCGCAGACGTGCGTTGTTCCACCCGAGCCGCAGGCGCAGGCGCAGGAGCCGTTGCCCTACGACCCCAACCGCGAATGCGCGCGCCCGGGGGCTTTTGAAAGCCCTGAGACCGTCATCCGGCAATGCGAGACTTTCCGACAGGCCCTGCTCGGCTATCAGGATGGGCTGTCGCAGTGTCAAAGCGGCCTGGTGCAGCTGCACGAGGGTCTCGCGGAGGCGTGCTCCGGCCTGAATGAATGTGTCAGCGCTTCGAGCGCTGCCGGCGGCGAGATGCAGACCTGTATGGAGACCTGGCAGGCCGATATGCGCACCTGGGAAACGCAGATGACGGACTATCAGACCGCGCAGGAAGGCCGTCAGCGCGCGGTGAGCGCCGCCGAGGGGATGCTGAAGAGTTTCTGGGAGAAGTTCAATTTCATCTATGACGCCACGGTCACCGAATCCTGGCTCTCCATGGGCCTCATTGACGTGGTGCTGGTGGGGCTGATCCTCTTCTTCCAGAAGCGCAAGGACGTGATCTGATGCCGGCGTTGCCTGAGTTTTATGCTCTCTCGACGGAAGCGCGCCAGGTGTTGCTCCTCGAGGCGATCGTGGAGCAACACAGCTGGCATTATGCGCGCAATGGTGCGTATCGCCGCCATTGTGACAGCCGGGGGATAGGGCCTCGCATCGGCCCGGCGGAGCTGGTGCGGGTGTTGCGGCCTACGGCGCAGACGTTCAAGTCCTACGTGGCGGAGCTGGGGACGGCCTTCCCGCAGGATTGTCCGGCGGACTTCGCCCGGTGGCTTGCGGCGCAGCTCTCCGTCGAGATTGCGCCGGAGCGCTGGCAGGGGCTGCGTCCACGTTACGGCAGCCTGGAGGCGTTGCTGAGCGCGTTGGAGGTGCTCTTCGCCCCGGAGGGATGGCGTATCGCCACGAGCAGCGGCACCTCGGGGCGGGCGTCCATCATGGTGCGCGATGAGGAAACCTTCTCGCTGGCGCTGGACAGTTTTTTCCTCGCCATCCGACACGCCTGGGGCATTGACCTGGAGTATCGTCTGATCTTCATGATGCCAGAGCAGACGCGCATCGCCATGGCGCAGGCGGCGCGTTTCGGCACGGAGAAGCTGGGCTACGTGGCGCGGGGGCAGGTGCATTACATGATTCCTTTCCCCGCCTCGCCGGATGCGATTCGAATCCGCACGGCGCGGACGCTGCGTCCCGGCTGGCGCGGTCGGCTGGAGGGACGGGTCGCCGCGCCGTTCATGAACTGGATGTGGGAGCATGGGGTCATGCCGCAGAGCACCGCCGCGACGGTGAAGGTGCTGCGTCGCTGCGCGGCAGCTGGCGAAAAGCTGATGCTTTTCGGGGGGCCGATCCAGCTGCACGGGGTGGCGCTGGCGTTGCGCCGCGAGGGTGGGCTGGACTTGCCGCCCGACTGCCTGGTGGGGACCGGCGGCGGGATGAAGGAGGCCTATCCCGCCAGCTATCCCGAAATCCGCCACGATATCGCCGCCGTGATGCGCAGCGGCGGGCAACCGATCCGCATTCGGGACGTGTACGGCATGGCCGAGGCCAATTGGGCGGCCTTCGAGTGCCCGGCGGGACGGCATCACCTGCCGCCGTGGGTGTACGTCGCGGCGCTGGACGCTTCCGACGAGATCATCGCCGCGCCGGACGCGGAGGGCATTCTGGCGTTTTTCGATCCCTTTGGAGGGGGGAAGCTCTTCCCGCCGTTTTTCAAGACGACGGATCGCGTACACCTCATCAACGGCGGACAGTGGTACGATCCGGCGCTGGCCTGTCCTTGCGGCGAACCGACCGCCTACATCGAACCGGGCACCATCACCCGTGCCGACCTCTTCGACGAATCCGGCTGCGCCGGCCAGGTGTGAGACTGGAAGCTGGAAGCTGGATACTGGAAGCTGGATGCTGGATGCTGGAAACTGGATGCTGGAAACTGGATGCTGGAAGCTGGATACTGGAAACTGGATACTGGATACTGGATACTGGAAGCTGGAAACTGGATGCTGGAAACTGGATGCTGGAAGCTGGAAGCTGGAAACTGGAAACTGGATGCTGGATGCTGGATGCTGGATGCTGGATGCTGGATGCTGGATGCTGGAAACTGGAAACTGGAAACTGGATGCTGATGGTGCACGGACCGCTCCCGGCTTTTGGATTCCCGCCGCGCTGCGGGAGCGCGTGCTGGAAGGGGCGACTTTCGAGACGACGTGGGGCCTGCGGGCGCAGCTGGTCGCGCCGCAAACCCCCGGCGCGACGGCGGCGACCTGGCCGCGCCTGACGCCGACGGGATGGCGGATGCTCTGGGAGGGGCTGCGTACGGCGCCGGCGGCGCCTGTGGCCGCGTTGGAGGCGGCGTTGCAGCCGGTCGTGCGGCGCTTGCTGGATCCTTGTGACGTCTTACATCACGCCGTGCATGCCCTGTTGCCGGCGCACACCGGTTTCCCGGCAGCGATGTTAGATTTTGCCTTTGGCTTCTTCCAGGACCTGCGGCTGGTTCCGTTGGCGCAGGTGGCGACCTGGACCCCTCCTGCCGAGGCGCGCGAGAGTTTCGTGCGGCTCCCCGGTCTGCCCGGCGGCGTGCGCTTTTTCGACCGCTCGGTGCTGGGACGTCTGCCGCGTGGAGCCAGGGGTGCGTGGGCACGCTCGATCCCCGCGCCGCGCACGCTGGTGGGTTTCGCCGCCGGCAATATCCCGGGTGCGGCGCTGCTCATCACGCTGTTGGGGCAGCTACTGCAGCCGCGACCGGCGATCCTTGTCCGCAATTCGCGCCGCGAGCCTTTCTTCACGCCGCTGCTGCTGGCCGCCCTGGAGGAGCTCGATCCCGCACTGGTGGCGAACGTCGCCGTGTTGCTCTGGGATTACGACGATGTGGCATTGCAGGCGGCGGTGCTGCGGGAGGCGGATCTCCTGGTGCTGGTGGCCGGCGATGACACGATCGCGCGCATCGAGGCCGATGTCCGCCGGGCGGGGGCCTCGCCGCGCCTCCATCGTCATGGACACAAGCTCAGCTTCAACGCCGTGGCGCGCGAATTTCTCACCGCGGAGCGGCTGCCCCTGGTGGCGCCCCTCGCGGCGCTGGACACGCTCATCTGGGATCAGAACGGCTGCCTTTCGCCGCGCCTGCATTTCGTGGAAGAGGGGGGCGCGCTCACGCCGGAGGAGTACGCGGCGGCGCTGACGGCGGCGCTGCGGGTGCTGGGGACGCGGCTTCCTTGTGGGCTGTGTGATCTGCACCGCCGGCACTCGCGCTTTGACAAGTTCCACGCCCTCGCGGCGGGCGGGCGGGCGACGGTGCATTCCACCTACGAGGACCCTTTCCTGGTCGTGGTGGATCATCGGCCTTACGACCCGCTCATATTGGCGGAGGCCATCAATGACGCGCGCGATCGCACCGTGATCGTGCGCCCCGTGCCGGAGCTGGCGGTGCTTCCCTCTGAGTATCTGGGCCGGTTGCCCGCGCGCAATTTGCAAACGTTGAGTGTGGCCCTGGACAGTCGCGCGCCGGAGTTCCTGCCCCTGGCCGAGGCGCTGGGCCGTTGCGGGGTCACGGCCCTGCGCACCGTCGGTCGGGCGGCGTTCCCCGATCTGGCCTATTCGTGGGACGGTTTGTTGCCGTGTGATTTCATCACCCGGCGGCCAGCGGGCTATTACACCACCTGTGAATTCGACGACGCGCTGGCGCAGATTGAGGACACGGCCATGCGGCTGAATCGGTGGTTGGAAGGGAGCTCTCGATGAGTCGTCGCTTGTTGTTGATCAATCCCGCGCACATGCTCAACGGGCGCGTCCAACGCGGCCCCGCACAATTTCCCATCCCGCCGCTGAACCTGGGCTATGTCGCCGCGTTGACGCCGGCCTCCTGGGAAGTGCGCATCATTGACGAAAATCTCCGTCTCGAAGAGGGGCTGAGCTGGCGGCCCGATCTCGTGGGGTTGACGGCGCTCACGCCCAATGCGCCCCGCGCCTATGCGCTCGCGCAGCAATATCGCGCCGCGGGCATCCCCGTCGTGTTGGGCGGTATCCATGCCTCGGCGTTGCCCGATGAAGCCGCCCGGTATGTAGACGCCGTCGTCGTGGGCGAAGCGGAGGGCGCGTGGCCCCGGCTCCTCGCCGATTTCGAGGCAGGGCGGTTGCAGGCGCGCTATGACGGCGGCTTTGACGCGCTGGAGTCGCTCGTGCCGCCCCGCCGGGATCTCTACCCCGGCGGCTATTTCACCGAGGTCGCCTTCACCTCCAAGGGCTGTCTCGGCCATTGCGATTTTTGCTCGATCTGGCGCTTTTACGCTCAGTGCTACCGGACCCGGCCCGTGGATGACGTCGTGGATGAATTGGCGACGCTCCCGGCGCACAAGATGGTCTTTCTGGCAGACGACAATCTCACCTTGCAGCCGGGGCGGGTCATCGAAATCTGCCAGCAGCTGGTGAAGCGGGGGTTGCGGCGCCGCCTGACCATTCAGGGGGCGATCACCCTGGCGGATAATGAGGAGCTGCTGATCTGGCTCAAGCGCGCGGGCTGTGTCTATGTTTTCGTCGGCCTGGAATCGCTCAACGGCGAGGCGCTGACGCAAATCGGCAAGCCCAATCTGCTGGGGGCCAACGCCGAGGGTTACCGCCGTCGGCTGGCGAATCTGCACCGGCACGGCCTGGGCGTTTACGGCAGCTTCATTGTGGGGCTGGATCAGGACACGCCGGAAACGTTCGCACAGCTGGAGCGCTTCATCCTGGAGGCGGAGATTGACTGCGCCTTGATCAACATCCTCGCGCCGTTGCCGGGCACTCTGCTCTGGGAGCGGCTGATAGCGGAAGGACGGTTGCTGCTGCGCCATTTCCCTGACGATTATGCGTGCTGCACTCAGGACCGGGTGTACTTTCAGCCCGCGCATCTCACCCCTCAGCAGTTGGAGGAGGGGGCGCGCCAGCTGATTGTCCGGCTGAACCGTCCGGGCCTGTTGGCGCGGCGGGCGCGGCGGACGTGGCAGCACACTCACAGCGCGCTGGCGACCCTCATCGCTCTGGAGTGGAACCGGCGCTCGCGGGTGGCTGCGCGGCGGATCCCAGATAGATGTGAGAACGTGGGAACGTGAGGACGCAGATGAACGCGGATGAAAGAAGAATGTGAATCGTGAGCTGTGAGCGAAGAGATGTTGGACGCCGATGAACGCAGATTCCGCAGATTTTGAAAATCATATGTTGTAATTAACGATATTTTGCATCCCTATGCCGGCTGTAGCATCAGGAAACGACGGCGCGATTGTTTCCGGAGACGCCAGGTGCTGGCGAATATCATTCAAGAATGAAAATGTGCGGTCATAGTTCAGCCTGGCATCAGGTAGTTCGACGGCGATGGATGAACCTTTGTGGCCTGTAGCTTTTGCCCCACCCCCTGTCCCCTCCCCAACGGCGTATGCGCCGTTGGGGAGGGGAGAAAAAATAAGGGGGTTTTGCAGGCGGGCGTAGCCCGCCTGCAAAACCCCACAAAAAAAAGTTCCCCTTCCCCCCGCGCGCGCGGGGGGAAGGGGCCAGGGGAGAGGGGGCAAAAATTGATTCTTAATCTTCGGCAACCGTCAGGAAATCTTCCGTTTTTTAGTCAGTGGCTGAACAGTTACCCTGTGAGCCATAACCCGTGAGCAGCGACGGCGACGGCTCACGGGTCGACACGAGCCAACCGCGCTTCAGCGCGGTGTTGGAGGACGTAGCCGCCCCGGGGGCCAGGAATTTCTGATCTGATTCGTGAAATTCGTGTTCATTCGGGGCCATTTTCGAAGGAGGTACTGAAACGATGGAAGAGCTAGAAACGCTGCCGTTGCCGGAGACGTCTGAGAGCCCAGGGGAGGAGCGTCTCACGCCTGATTCTTCCTTCCCGCAGCTGGCGCCGCGCGTCCCTCGGAGCGCCCCGGCTTTCTTGTGGGTGATCGCAGTGGTGGGCGTGTTGCTTGCAGCGCTCTCGCTGGGCGTGAACATCGTCTTGATCCGCGAACTTTCGTACACGAGCCAGGAAGGGCGGCGGATCATGGATGATTCCATCGCGGCGCTGGATCAGCTCACCCTGGAAGAGATGCACGTGGCGTATACGTTCTCCGATACCATTTACTATAGCGGTACTGTCCCTATCAGCCAGACGGTTGACTTCCCCTTCCAGGGGAATGTCCCCTTCCGCGGCGAAGTGCCCATCGTCATTGACGTCCCGCTCCTCGGCGCTCAGACTATCCGCGTGCCGGTGGACACCTCCGTTTACGTCAACACGGTGGTCCGTGTGCCGGTGCGGATGGATTTTCCTTTTAATGTGACGTTGCCGGTGCAGCTGCCTATCGAGATGGAATTCTCGACGGAGGACTTCCCGGCGTTGGGAGATACCCTCGCCGTGTTCCGTAATCTCCTGCAGGAATTTCGCGCGTTGTTCAGGTGAGGTCAGAAGGGTAAGCAGTGAGGCGTAAGCAGTGAGTAGTGAAGGGAAGGGAGGATTCCGATGCGAAACATGCGGGGACGGATGATCAGTGTGATCCTGGTGTTGACTTTGCTGACGGGGTGCGATTCCTTTTGGCCCGCCGCTGAGACGCCGACGAGCACGCCGGCGCCAACGGTGACGTCAACGGTCACGCCCACGGCGACGCTTGCTCTGACGCCGACGGTCACGCTAACGCCGGCGCCTTCGCCTACGGTGACTGTCGAAGCGACCGCCGAGCCGGGTGGCAAGGCGGTGGTGGTGGCCCAGCATGAGGGGGAAGGCCTGGTGGCGATGGCGGCGTTGACGCTCGTGCAGCTCACGCCGGGGCGGGACTACGTCGTTGAAGTGACCTCGCGGGCGGGCGCAGTCGCTTACACCGGCTCCTACAGCAACGCCGCGACTGACGCCAATGGGTTGCCGGTCCTGGAGACGCAGCTGCTTTCGGCGAACACGCCCTCGCGTTGGGCGCTCCGGCCGCCTGTCGCCGCGCCGGCCAGCTGGACCTATTCGATCTCGGTTCAAACGATGGGGGGCCACATTCGGGTGGTGATCTGGGATGTGACGGATGTCCCTTGACAGGGTTTCAATCTATGACTAGAATTGTACTACTTGCTGATGATCAGAGGTCACCTCAATGCGTCTTGGTTTCAACGTCTTTCGCGCGCAGCATGTAGTCATTCGTAGAAAAGCCAGTCTGGGAGGGCGCTGACGTGAAGAGCGGCCCTTCCGTCTCCCCTGATGCCAAAATTGCGGCCGGATGTGGGGCGCCGCATGACTGGGGCAGCTGCACCGTCAACACGGGGGTTGTGCCTGAGCGGGGGAATCCCCGTGTTTCTGTTTCCACGCTTTATTCCTTCAGCACTCCCCTGATGGGTTTCCTGGAGGGATATGCCGGTCGCGCCGTTTTGCTGGGGCAGTTTGCCCGCGCCGTGAATGTGGGGATCGAAAATCGTGTCGTGGCGCTGGTGCTGCCGGCGGTGGGAAATGGCCCTTTTCACCTGGTAGTGGACGCGCTGCCGGGGGCTCCCCTGCCGCGTGAACTGCCTGTCTCCTGGGAACGCGCGCAGTTGCGCCTGGGCTCGTGGTGTGTGCGGCTGACGGAGGCCGCGCTCCCGTGGGAGCCCCGCGTCCCATGGGAGCAGCTGCGCCTGGACGGGACGGCGTTGCGCTGCCTGCGCGCGTCGGTGGAATCCGCGACGTGCGCGCGAGGGGCCTGGCAAGAGGGCGCCGTCTTCCCCGGCAGGCTGGCGGATGCGCGGAGACTGCTGAACACGTTGGAGGCGGCGTATGCTCGCGGCGCCGATGAGGCGTTGGTGGCGGCGGCGGCAGCGCTGGCCGGCTGGGGGCCGGGCCTCACGCCTGCGGGCGATGATTTCCTTGCCGGACTGCTGCTCGCGTTGTGGGCGCAGAGGGGAGAGGCGGCGCGGCCTGTGGGCACTGCCATCGCAGCGGCGGCGATTCCCCGAACTACCCGTCTCAGCGGGGCCTTTCTCCAGGCTGCGGCTGAAGGGCTGGCGGATCAACGCTGGCATGTCCTGCTCCACGCGCTGACGGGCGCTTCCGCCGCGGCCATCGAGGCGGCGGCGCAGGCCGTGCTGGCCTTCGGCGCGACCTCGGGGCCGGCGATGCTCACAGGGTTTTTGTGGGGCATGGGGAACGGCTGAGGGGGCGCGAGTTCCCCCATGCCTCATTTCCCATTACCCCTCTCTCATTACGTGACACAGGAGGTTCACTTGATCACACAAACGATGGTCCTGAGTGGTGAATATTACGATTCAGTCACGCTCTTGCAGGTGGCGCAAGGACTGTTGGCGTTGCCGGGGATTGCGGATGCTGCCGTCGTCATGGGGACGCCTGCCAACAAGGGGCTGCTCGTCGAGGCCGGGTTGCTGACGCCGGAAGTCGAAGCGGCCTCGCCCGATGACCTGATCATTGCCGTGCGGGCGGCAGATGCCCCGGCGGCCCTGAAGGCCCTGGGTGAGGCGCAGACGCTGCTCAAGACGTCGCGGCGGACTGCGACCGGCGGCAGTGGCCTCGAAACGCCGCCCAAGACGCTCGGCGCGGCTATCGAACGGCTTGGCGGCGAGGCGAACATCGCGCTGGTCTCTGTGGCGGGACGTTATGCCGCCGGGGTCGCCCGTGAGGCGCTGCATCGCGGCCTGCACGTCTTCCTCTTCAGTGACAATGTCGCCGTCGAGGATGAAATCGCACTCAAGACGCTGGCGCGGGAGAAGGGGTTGCTCGTGATGGGGCCAGACGCAGGCACGGCGATCCTCAACCATGTGGCGTTGGGCTTTGCCAATGTGGTCCCGCCCGGGCCGGTGGGCGTCGTCGCCGCAAGCGGCACGGGATTGCAGGCCGTGACGTGTTACATGGCCCGCGAGGGAGTCGGCATCACGCAGGCCATCGGCGTTGGGGGGCGCGATCTCAAGGCTGAGGTGGGCGGCATTATGATGCTGGAGGGGCTGAAGGCCCTGCAAGCCGATCCGGCCACGAAGGTCCTCTTGCTGGTCTCCAAGCCGCCGAGCCCGGAGGTGGCTGAAAAGGTGCTGACGCAGGTGCGGCAGGGTGACAAACCCGCGGTGGTGTTGTTCCTGGGGGGTGATCCGGCAGAGATCACGCGGGCGGGCGCGATTCCGGTCGCGGACATGGAGGAGGCGGCCGCAGTGGCAGCGGCCGTGGCCCTCGGCAAGAATCCTGCCGATGCGCGGATCAACCTGCGGCAGCGCGATCTGTCACTCAAGACGCGCGCCGCCGAGGTGCGCCGGCAGCTCGCGCCGGGGCAGCGGTATTTCCGGGGGCTCTTCAGCGGCGGCACTTTCTGCTACGAGACGCAGCTCATCCTCAAAGGGATGGGGATTGAAGTGCAGTCGAATGCTCCTGTGGAAAAGCGCCTGCGCATGGCGGACGCTACCAGGAGCGTGGGGCATGTGGCGGTGGACCTGGGCGAGGACGAGTTCACCGTCGGGCGGTTGCATCCGATGATTGACCCGGGATTGCGCAATCGGCGTATCCTCCATGAAGCGCAGGATCCGGAGACGGCGGTGATCTTCCTCGACGTGGTTATCGGCTACGGCTCTCATGCGGATCCCGCCGGCGAGGCCGTGAAGGCCATCAAGGAAGCGCAGACCATCGCCCGTGACGCGGGGCGGGAGCTCCTCTTTATCGCCTCGGTGTGCGGCACGGCAGACGATCCTCAGGATTTGGGGCTGCAGGAGGCCAGGCTTGAGGCCGCCGGGGTCATGGTCCTGCCGACGAACGCGGCAGCGACGCGCCTGGCGGGACACATTCTGGATTTTTGAGCTGAGCCTGTCTTTACACTCCGCCGAGAAGGCGCTGGCGACGCTGGATGAAGCGATTCAACTTCCCTTTTCCGTTATCGTGCGGGATGCTGCCATTCAACGCTTCGAGTACACATTCGAAGCGCTGTGGAAAGCGCTGGAGGTGTATTTGCAAGAGCGGGAGGGTGTGCTGTGTGCTTCACCCAAGGGCTGTTTCCGGCAAGCTTTTCAATCGGGATGGCTCACGTTAGAAGAAGTTGAACGGTGTTTGGTGATGACGGATGACCGGAATTTGACTTCGCACACTTACATCGAGGAGATTGCTGAGGCGCTTTATCGGAAATTGCCGGATTATGCCCAAATCTAAAATCCAAAATTGAACATGGGGGTGATTCGATGGCCATTCAAGACATATTCGGTCAGCCGCTCAAGGCGGTGAACGTGGGGCTGGAGAGTTTTGCGGAGAGTCTCAGGGATCAGGAAGTCGCGGTTCAGCAGGTGGACTGGCGTCCGCCGCTGGAGGGCTATGTGGAGTTGACGCACACGGCGGCGGGTGCGGAGATTGACGCCGTCAACGCCGAGGCGGTCGAGCGCATCCGTAAGGGGCGCCCGCTCCTGGTGGGGATGGGCGTGGCCCGCGACGTGATCCCCGGCATGGGCGAGCGGATGATCTTGCACGCGGGACCTCCGATCACCTGGGAGCGCATGTGCGGCCCGATGCGCGGCGCGGTGATGGGGGCGGCGGTCTACGAGGGCTGGGCCAGGACGTATGCGGAAGCGGCGGAGATGGCGGCGGCGGGGGAGTTCACGTTTGACCCCTGTCATCACCATCATGCCGTCGGGCCGATGGCGGGAATCATCTCGCCTTCGATGCCGGTGTTCCTCATCAAAAACGAGACGTTTGGCAATGTGACCTATGCCACGCAGAACGAGGGGCTGGGTAAGGTGCTGCGCTATGGCGCGTATGGCGATGCGGTCCTGGAACGGCTCAAGTGGATGGAGACGGAGCTCTACCCGGCGCTGGTGCGCGCGCTGGAGGTGACCGGTCCGCTTGATTTGCGGAGTGTCATCGCGCAGGCGTTGCACATGGGTGATGAGGCCCACAACCGCAATCGCGCCGCGACTTCTCTGGTGATCCGGCAGCTGATGGCGGCCATCGTCCAGACCTCGCGTACCGAAACCGCGATCACGGTGTTAAAATTCATGGACGGCAATGATCACTTCTTTCTGAACCTCTCCATGCCGGCGATGAAATCCATGCTGGAAGTGGTCGAAGGCACAGCGGGCTGCACGTTGGTCACCGTCATGGCGCGCAATGGGACGGATTTCGGCATCCGCGTGGCCAGTATGCCGGAGCGGTGGTTCACGGCGCCGGCGCCCCTCGTTGATGGGCTGTGGCTGCCGGGGTTTTCGGAGAAGGACGCGAACCCTGACATCGGCGATTCCAGCATCACGGAAACAGGCGGATTGGGCGGATTTGCGATGGCGGCGGCGCCGGCGATTGTGCGCTTCGTGGGCGGCACGTCCGCGCTGGCGTTGAGCGTTACCCAGGACATGTACCAGATCACCGCGGGCGAGCATGAGTTCTTCACCGTGCCGGTGCTCGATTTCCGTGGGACGCCGTTGGGCATTGATGTCCGCAAGGTCATGGCGACGGGGATCCTGCCCTTCATCAATACGGGCATCGCCCACAAAGAGCCGGGCGTGGGCATGGTAGGCGCCGGCCTTACCCACGCTCCCAAGCAGTGTTTCGAGCAGGCGTTCAAGGCATTGAGAGAGCAACTAGGGAGTAGAGAGCCGTGAGTAGTTCTTCTCACTTTTGACTGCTCACTTCTCACCGTTTATCCATTACTATACAGGAGGTTTCGCTATGAAGTTGCTGGATTTGACCATTCCCCTTGGGATTGCCACGCCCCCGTGGCCGACCTATGAGCCGCTGCAGGTGAAGTATTTCAAGCGGCTGGCGCCCAACGGCGCGAATGGGCAGCTGTTGACCCATTCGAACCATTTGGGCACGCACCTCGACGGTGAGATTCACTTCTACACCGCCGGTAAGGACATGGCCGATTTGCAGATGGACTTTCTTGTCCACGATGCCGCGGTGGTGGATCTGTCGGACGTCGTGGCGGACTATGACATCTACACGTCGGAAATGATTGAGGACAAGGTGGAGGTGAAGGCGGGCGACATTCTCATCATCCACACCGGCTTCCATCACTTTGGTTGGGACATGCCCACGGCGGATGAGATCCGCTACATGGTGCAGCATCCCGGTCCCGACCGCGAGTTTGCCGACTGGGCCAAGCGGAAGAAGCTGCGCTGGATCGGCGTGGACTGCGGCAGCGCGGATCACCCCATGAATACGATCATCCGGCAGTGGATGCCCCGCCAGGCCAGGCAGGCAGACCTGCATTTCCAGAAGAAGTATGGCGGCGGCCTGGCCGACATCTTCGACGACACAAAGTACCAGCTGATGCACATTGAGATGTTCCCTTACGGCATCATCCACGCGGAGTGCCTCGGCGGCGATCTCGACTTGCTCCTGAATCGGCGTGTGCAGATTGGCTTCTTCCCCTGGCGTTTCGTGGAGGGCGAATCGAGCATCGGGCGCTGCGTGGCCTTTGTGGAGGATGACGAATACGCTGACCTGATGGCGAAGAAGGCAGAACTGCCCAAGACCAAGTTCGGGGATGCGTATAACCCGCAGCACGTCGAAAGTCTCAATGCGCAGGTAAAGGCTCGGGGGTAGGTAACAGGAAATGGGTCAGGGGTAAGGGGAGGTGATATGCCCCATCTACCCATCCCGGTACTCGTGGCCGATGGTCCGCATCACAAATTACATTCTCAAGGAGAGTTGCATGGCTGTAGATATGGAATTGGAACTGATGTTGCGTCCGCCTTCTTTGCCGATGGCCCCGTATCCGCCAAAAGTGATTACGCTGGCCAATGGCAAGAAGATGGTCGTGCGGGAAGCGCACCGGGAGGACGTCCCGACGTTGTTGAAATCGGTGCATCCAACGCTCTTCATCCACAAGGATTTCTACGACGTCGTCGGCGCGCGGCTCTACTCGGAGCTGCTGGGCATGTATACCTATCGCACGGCGAACGAATTCTGCCTGGTCGGTCAGATTGATGGCTTTCTGGTGGGCATGGTCAACAGCCGGATGTACAGCGCGAAGACGGGCATGAGCCTGCACACGCTCGCCATTGACCGGGGGCTGCGCGTGGGGGCGCATCTCTTTGCCGCGAAGATGGAGCATCACATCGAGTACCTGGGCCAGGAAGAAGTGCTCATCGTGGCTGAAAGCCCCATCGGTTTCCGACGCTGGATGCTCGAGTATGGGCTGGAGCCGACGGACATCCCGCATGAGCTCGGTGGGGCGCTGTCGTATCGTCTCACCCGCGAGCTGTACTTCGAGACGAAGCCGCGCCTCGTGGTAGGAGATCGCCCGGTGCCGCCCGAGCTGCTCGAAGTGGCGCAACGGGAGATCATCATCGCCAGTGAAGCGGAGACCCGTGAAAAAATTGCCGGGCTGAAGGGGAGGTAGGAGATGCGTGACGTAGCCATTATCGGCGTGGGGATGATTCCCTTCGGACGCCGCGATGAAGATACTTTGGTGGATATGCTGGCCTATGCCTCGCTGAAAGCCCTGGACGACGCGGGTGTGGAGGCCGTGGATGCCGTCTATGTCGCCAACATGGGCGGCGGCATCTTGCAGCATCAGACGGCAGTGGCCAGCGCGCTGGTGGATCGGCTGAGCCTGTTGCCGGCCGCCGCCGATCTGGTGGAGAATGGCCCGGCTTCGGGCGGCTCGGCGATCAAGAATGGCGTGCTTGCCGTGGCCTCCGGCTACTACGATGTGGTGTTGGTGGCCGGCGGCGAGAAGATGCGCGAAGTCAGCGGCTGGCGCGCGACGGACTTCGTCGCTACACTCACGCACCCCGAGGTGGAGTACCCTTACGGCATCACCTTGCCGGGCATGGCGGGGATGTTCACGCAGCTCTACATGGAGAAGTATGGCGTCACCCGCGAGATGCTGGTGGAAATCTCCCTCAAGAACCAGCACATGGGCGCGCTCAACCCCTATGCGCACGTGGAGATGCTCATCACCAGAGAGGGCATCCTGGATAGCCCTCACGCGGTGGTCAACAATCCGCCGGCGGCGACGCCCCTGCATCTGTACGACTTGTGCCCGGTGAGCGACGGGGCTGCGGCGGTCATTCTCTGCCCGTTGGAGCGCGTCAAAGAGCTCAGCAAGAACGTGCCGGTGATCGTGGCCGGCTTCGGGCAGGCGACGGACACGCATACGCTGGCCGAGCGCGACGATCCTACCGACCTCAAGGCGGTGACGTTGGCGGCGCAGCAGGCCTTTGAGCGGGCCAAGATGAAGCCGGAGGACATCAGTGTGGCGGAGCTGCACGACGCCTTCACGATTTTGGAGATTGCCGAGAGCGAACACGTCGGCTTCTTCAAGAAGGGCGAGGGCGGCAAGGCCGTGTTGGAGGGGAAGACGCGCCTCGGCGGACAGATTCCCATCAACATGTCCGGCGGCCTGAAGGCGCGCGGGCATCCCGTCGGCGCGACGGGTGTGGCGCAGGTGGTGGAGCTCACCTGGCAGCTGCGGCACGAGCTGCCCAAGGAGCGGCAGGTCAAGGGCGCGAAAGCCGGATTCAGCATCAACTTTGGCGGCTTTGGCAACAATGTCGTGGCCTTCGTTCTGAAGCGAGGAGAGAAGTAACATGGAACAAATCACCGCCTACAAGTGCAAGAAGTGCGGACGCATTCACTACCCCAAACACGAGCGTTGCCTGACCTGCAAGCAGCGTGAGTTCGACGAGATTCATCCAGAGGGCGACGTGAAGTTGCTGACGTACACGCAGATTTTCAATCTGCCGTGGGGCTTCGACGAACGCTTTCTCTACATTGGCGTGGGGCAGTTTGAAAACGGTGTGAAGGCCATGGGGCAGATTGACGCGCCCGATGGCGCCGATCTCCAGCCGGGCATGACCCTCAAGGCCGAGTGGCGACCGGTGCGTTACGTCTTCGGCGAGCCAGTTTACGGGTTGAAATTCAAGCCGTTGAGCTGACCCGGTTGGGAAGTGCGAGGTGAGAAGTGAGAAGAGATTCTTTCTCGCTTCTCACTCTATCTTGTGAGGAGGTGTGGATATAGAAAATAACTACGAATCATCCATCATTTTCTGATTTTTGCATTTCATTCCCTATCTAGTTTTCGAGGAGAAATTCGTATGGCCAAGAAACCTGAGACTGAAGCGAAAATCATGGGCTACATGCCCGAGGATGTCCCCGGTTGGGGCGCCATGTTGAGCCTCGGCTTCCAGCAAGTGCTGACGATGTTCCCCGCAACGGTGCTGGTCGCGATCCTCACCAAGTTCGATGTTGGCGTTACGCTTTTTGCTTCTGGGTTGGGCACGATCATTGCTCTGTTGGTCGCCAAGCGCAAGATCCCACTCTACTACGGTTCCTCGTTCAGCTACATCACGGTAGTCATTACGGTGATGTCCAAGTACGCGCCCGCCTGTTTTAACGACCCCGCCATGGTGTACTGCCCCGATGGCGTGCGCCTGGCGCAGGTCGGCATCCTCTGCACGGGTCTGTTCAACATCCTGTTTGGCCTGTTGATTCAGCGCATCGGCAAAGAGCGGTTGGACAAGGTCCTGCCGCCGATTGTGACGGGCAACGTGGCGATCGTCATTGGTCTGGCGTTGGCGGGCTCGGCCCTCAACATGGCTTCGGCCAACTGGGGCGTGGCGTTCATCACCCTGATCCTCACCATCGCTTTCTCCGTCTACCTGCAGGGCAAGGGGCTGCTGGGGATGTTGCCCATCCTCCTAGGCGCCGTCGCGGGATACATCATCTCGCTCATCTTTGGCATTGTGGATTTCACCCCCGTGGGTGAGGCGGCCTGGCTTCGGGTTCCGAATTTCACCTTCCCCGCTTTTGGGGATGGACGGGCCTGGGGCATGGCGATCAGTGTGGCCTTGATCGCTATCGCTACCATTCCGGAGTCTACCGCGCACCTGTATCAGATGAGCCTCTACATTGACCAGCTGGCGAAGGACCTCAAGCGCAAGCCGGTGGAGATCAAGAAGCTCATCGGCCTGAACCTGGTGGCGGATGGCTGCAATGACATGCTCAACGGTTTGCTCGGCGGGTGCGCGGGCACCAACTACGGTGAGAATAACTCGCTCATGGCGATCACCCGCAACTACTCCGTGGCGGTCTTGATGGCGGCCGGCGTCATCGCGATGGCGTTGGGCTTCATCGGCAAGCTGGCCGCGCTGGTGAATACGATTCCGGTGGCCGTGACCGGCGGCCTGGCGATCTACCTCTTCGGCGTGATCGGCAAGCAGGGTATCGCATTGCTCCAGAGCGAGAGGGTCAACCTCTTCGACCCGAAGAACCTGGCCATCGGCGCTGTGATCCTGGTCCTGGGCATTGGCGGCAACCTGGCGCTGCCGAATGGACTGTTCCCGTTCAAGGTCCCGATCCTGTTCCCGGATGGCATTCCGGCGATCGTTTTCGCGGCCATTGTCGGCATTCTGCTCAACGCGCTGTTCCTCATCCTCCCGCCGTCAAAGTTTGGCGTCCGAGAACGCGCGAATATCGAGTTTTAATAGCTGTTAGCCCCTGAGGGCGCAGTAAATGAGCTGCAGAGGGCGCAGAAAACGCAGAGGTTGAAGCGCAAGATCTCTGTGACTTCTGTGTCCTCTGTGGCTTCCACAAAGGAGTGTGCTATGCGACCATTTGATTATTACCGACCTGAAGTTTTCGAGGAAGCCTTCCGCTGGTTGCTCCTGCCCGAGAAGAAGGTGCTGCCGCTGGCAGGCGCGACGGACCTGATTCCCATGGTCCGTGACGGTCTGTGGCAGCCCGACGTGGTGGTGGATATCAAGGGGTTGCCCGGCATGGGTGACCTTGTGGTGACGGAGGAGGGGTTGCGCGTGGGCGCGGCGGTGCGGATGACAGAGCTCGTCCATCATCCGCTGGTGAACAGCACGCCCTGGAATCTGCTGGCGCAGGCGGCGGCGGCGATGGGCAACGAGCAGATCCGCAATCGTGCCACTCTCGGCGGCAACCTGTGTACAGCCTCGCCCGCAGCGGATTCGGCGCCGGCGCTGCTGACGCTGGAAGCCCAGGCGTTGATTCGCGGCCCGGAGGGTGAGCGACGTGTGCCCATCGCGTCTTTCTTCGTCGGCCCGCGCAAGACAGTGCTCCAAAAGGGCGAACTGTTGGTGGGGGTGCTCATCCCCGCGCTGCCAGAAGGGACGGCGGGGACCTATGTGAAGTTGAGCCGTCGCAAGGCGGGCGATCTTGCCATTGTGGGGGTGGCGGCGCTGGCGTCTCCCAGGAATGGCGGTTATGAGTGGCGCCTGGCGCTGGGCGCCGTCGCGCCCACGCCCATCCGCGCGCCGGAGGCCGAAGCCGCGCTCAATGCCGGGCATGACGCCGCCGCCATCGAGCGGGCGATGCACTGTGCGTTCGACGCTTGCTGCCCGATTGATGACGTCCGTGCCAGCGCCGCGTATCGCCGGGCCATGGTGGGACGCATCACCCAGCGGGCGATTGAGGGCGTGCTGGAGAGATTATCGTAATGCGATCCGCGTGCTGCGTAAAAATATGCAAGCGCTGCGCATGACGCATTACGTATTACGAGACGCATCAGTGAGGAGCAAACTATGCTACATGAAATTACTTTGAATATCAACGGTGAGCCCTATCCCGTCGTCGTGAAATCCCATTATACGCTGGCGCGCGTGCTGCGTGAGCAATTAGGATTAACTGGGACGAAGATCGGCTGTGAAAACGGCGAGTGCGGCGCCTGCACGGTGTTGTTCGATGGGGCGCCGGTCAATTCTTGCCTGGTCCTGGCGGTCGAGGCCGAGGGGCATGAGATCGAGACGGTGGAGAGCCTCAGTCGGGGTGGCGACCTGCATCCGCTGCAGAAAGCCTTCATCGAACACAACGCCATTCAGTGCGGCTTTTGCACGCCGGGGATGCTGATGTCGTCGAAGGCGCTGCTGGCGCGCAACCCACATCCCACGGAGGAGGAGGTTCGCGAGGCGCTGGTGGGCAATCTCTGCCGCTGCACCGGCTACGTGCGGATCGTGGATGCGGTGCTGGATGTTGGAAGCCCGGTGTTGGAAGCTGAAAGCTAGATGCTGGAAGCTGGAAGCTAGAAGCTGGAAGCTGGAAGCTGGAAGCTAGAAGCTGGAAGCTGGAAGCTAGAAGCTGGAAGCTGGAAGCTGGAAGCTGGAAGCTGGAAGCTGGAAGCTAGAAGCTAGAAGCTAGAAGCTGGAAGCTGGAAGCTAGAAGCTGGAAGCTAGAAGCTAGAAGCTGGAAGCTGGTTGCTAAATCCAGTAACCAGCAACCAGTAACCAGCACCCAGTAACCAGCAACCAGTAACCAGCAACCAGCAACCAGTAACCAGCACCCAGTAACCAGCACCCAGCAACCAGTAACCAGCACCCAGTAACCAGCAACCAGCAACCAGTAACCAGCACCCAGCAACCAGTAACCAGCACCCAGTAACCAGTAACCAGCACCCAGTAACCAGCACCCAGCACCCAGTTAGGGAGAAGCAATGACGATACAGAGCTACCGGGACTTGGAGGTGTTTCAACTATCGTTTGAACTGGCGGTTGAGGTGGACCGGGCATCTAAAGCATTACCGAAGCATGAGCTGTATGAAGTGGGAAGCCAGATACGGCGTTCGGCTAAATCTATCCCGGCCAACATCGCAGAGGGTTTTGGGCGGCGACGCTACAAACAGGAATACATCAAATTCCTCGTGTATGCGTTGGCCTCTTGTGATGAAACCCGCGTTCATCTGGAGATGCTTTTCCAGACCGGTTCATTACAAGAAGCTGTTTATCAACCGCTTGTGTCCCGTTACGATCTGTTGGGGAGAAAATTAAACAACTTTCTCCAATCCATCATCAAAAATCATCAGGAACCCTATCGCTCTGAACAGTAACCAGCACCCAGCAACCAGCAACCAGTAACCAGCAACCAGTAACCAGCAACCAGTAACCAGCAACCAGTAACCAGCAACCAGTAACCAGCAACCAGCAACCAGCAACCAGTAACCAGCAACCAGCAACCAGTAACCAGTAACCAGTAACCAGTAACCAGCACCCAGCACCCAGCAGCAACTTTTCATAATCACGGAGAAAACTATGACAGAACAAACTTCAAATCCTGTTGGTAAAAGTGTCCCGCGCGTGGATGCATTTGAGAAAGTGACCGGCGCCGCGAAGTATGTGGATGACATGAACTTCGGGCCGGCATTGCTGTACGGCAAGATCGTGCACAGCCCCATAGCCCACGCGCTGATCAAAAAGATTGATGTGAGCAAAGCCCTGGCCCTCCCCGGCGTGAAGGCGGTGGTCACCGGTCAGGATAATCCCACGCGGTTGGGGCTGTATCTCAAGGACCGCTTTATCTTCGCCTATGACCGGGTGCGATACGTGGGCGAGTCGGTCGCCGGCGTGATCGCTGTCAGCGAGGAAATCGCGGAGCAGGCGGCGAAGCTCGTCGAGGTCGAATACGAGGCGCTGCCGCCGGTTTTCGATCCCTATGCGGGCGCACAACCCGACGCGCCGCTCCTCCACCCGGACCTCGGGAAGTATGAGGTCGTCAACTTCATCTTCCCTGAACCCGGCACCAACATCTCCGAACATTTCAAATTGCGCAAGGGCCAGGTGAGCGATGCCGGCGTCTCTGATGAAGTCTGGGCGCAGTGCGCGGCGATCGTCGAAGACACATACACCCTGCCGCAGATTCAACATGCCCCCATCGAGACGCATGTGGCGGTGGCGCAATGGAATCCTGACGGGCAGGTGACGTTGTGGGCGGCGTCACAATCGCCGTTCGCGCAGCGCGATCTGGTGGCGCAAAGCCTGGGCATTCCGCATGGCAATCTGCGCGTGATTTCGCCCTACATTGGCGGCGGTTTCGGCGGCAAGGCCGGCATCTCCATCGAGGCCAATGTGGTGTTAATGGCCAAAGCGGTGCCGGGGCATCCCGTCAAAGTGCGGATGAGCCGTGAGGAAGAGTTCGTCGCCACCAACGTGCGTCAAAGCCTCGTGGGCAAGTACAAGATCGGCTGCGACAAGGACGGCAACCTGCTGGCGATGGAGCTCGCCTACTACTTCGGCGGGGGCGCGTACAACGACTACGGCGTGAATATCTCCCGTGCTGCCGGCTATTCCTGCACCGGCCCGTATGACGTCCCCAACGTCAAGGGGGATTCCTACTGTGTCTACACCAATCATCCCATCGGCTCGGCGATGCGCGGCTTCGGGATGCCGGAAATCCACTGGGGCCTGGAGCAGATGCTGGATCGGCTCGCCGAAGCCATTGGCAGGGACCCGGCGGATTTCAAACGGCAGAATTGCGTCCGCCCTGGCGATGTGATCCTCACCGGCATGATCATGCCGAACGTGGATCTGCCGCAGTGCATTGACCGGGTCAAGGCCGCCATCGGGTGGGGGCAGGTGAGCGCCCCTTCCGCCCCGCACAAACGCCGGGGCAAGGGCCTGGCGATCATGTGGAAGGCGCCGGCCATGCCGCCCAACCCCGGCAGTTCGGCGATCGTCCGCTTCAACGAGGACGCCACGCTCAACGTCTATGTTTCCGGGCAGGAGATCGGACAGGGCGCCTTCACGGTCGCGGCGCAGATGGCGGCGGAAGCCCTGGGCATTCCCTTCGAGTGGGTGCGCGTCTCGGCTAACCCCGTGGACACCAAATACAGCCCCTACGAATGGCAGACCGTGGCGAGCCGCCTTACCTGGTCCATGGGCAACGCGGTGAAGGCAGCGGCGGAACATGCGCGCGCGCAGATTCTCGACATCGTCGCCAAATACTGGAACGAAGACCCGGCGGACCTGGACATCAGAAACGGCGTGGTGATCTCCTATAAATCGGAGCGGGAACAGCCGCTTCAAAAGATGGTGGTCTATGGCCTGCCGAACGAGAATTTCGAGGGGTGGCAGGGGGGGCCGATTGTCGGCACGGGGAAGTTCATGCCCACTTACGTGACCGGCCTGGATCCGGAGACCGGTCAGGGCGCACGGGCCGTCGTCCACTACACCGTGGGGGCGCAGGCGGTCGAGCTGGAAGTAGACACCGAGACCGGGCAGATCGAGGTCCTCAAGATCGCGAGCGCCTACGACGTGGGCAAGGCCATCAACCCCGACCTGGTGATGACCCAGATCGAGGGGGGTGCCGTGCATGGCCTGAGTTCTGCCTTCGAGGGCCTGTTCTTCGACGAGCGCGGGCGACTGCGCAACTCCAGTTTCGTGGATTACAAGATTGCGACCGCGCTGGATGCGCCGCGCGAAATCCATGGCGACATCGTGGAAACGCCGCTGGAGGATGGCCCGTGGGGCGCGCGCGGCGTCGGTGAGCACGTGATGGTGCAAACGGCGCCGGCTATCGCCAACGCCCTGTACAATGCGCTGGGCGTGCGCTTCAATCACCTGCCTCTCTCGGCGGAAAAGGTCTATCTGGCGCTTCACGGGGATGAGGACCTGGCGTGCAAGGCATGATGGGGAAGGGCCTTGCACATTTCGTCACGTTGATCGCTGCGCTGGTTCGTGAGACCCCCGCTGCCCCTGCGCCGGGGGTCTCATTTTAACGGGCGCTGGCGAGGGTGATGGCGATCCTGGCGGTGGAAATCGTTTCGCTATCCTGCGGCGTCAGCGGGCTATGTTAGTTTTTGGTGAGTGTCACATGCTCTTAACACAACAGTTATCCTATTGCCCCCTCTTTTCTATGGTATAATTTGGTAAGAAAGCTCTCAGGGTGTATAATCGGGATGACTTCCAGTGAGAGGGACGATATGGGCGCAAAGATTCTGTATGTGGAAGATAACCCGGACAATCGTTTGTTGGTGCGCCGCATTCTCATGGTTGAGGGATACACCGTCATCGAGGCGGCCAACGCTTTTCAGGGCCTTGAGGCCGCGCAGCGCGAGATCCCCGATCTCATTCTGGTGGACATGAATCTGCCGGAGATGGACGGCTATGCGTTGACGCGGCGCTTGCGGGAGATCCCTGAGCTGCGTCAGGTGCCCATTGTGGCCATGACGGCCAACGTCATGCACGGGGACCGTGAGAAGACTCTGGCGGCAGGATGCATTGGCTATATCCCCAAACCCATTGATGTGGACCTGTTGCCTGAGCAAATCGCACGTTTCCTGCACCTGGAGTATAGTAATGAAGGGTAAGCCAAAACAACCCTGGGACGCGGTTATCCTGATCGTCGAGGATAACTTCAATAATTTCCTGCTGATGACGCGCTTGCTGGCTTTTTTGGGGGTCAAAAAATGTGAATGGAAAGCCTCCGGTTGGAAGGTGCTGGAGTTCGCCGAGACCCTGGGTGAAATTGACCTCATTTTGATGGATTTGATGCTCCCCGATGCTGACGGCTTCGAGTCGTTGGCCTCTTTGCGCGCTCATCCCCAGCTCAAGAATGTGCCCATCGTAGCGGTCACTGCCAACACCGCCCAGCCTTTTGTGGACCGCGCCCGGCAGGTGGGTTTCGATGGTTTCATCGGCAAACCTCTGGATCCCGACCGCTTCCCTGAGCAGGTCCGCCGGATTTTAGCGGGTGAGGAGGTATGGGAACCGGAGTAAAAGCGTTTGCACCGCCGGGTTCTCCCTCATCTTCAACGTCCTCTGCGCCTCAGGCGACGTTCACAGCTGCTACAGTGCGGGCGTTGCCTACGACCGGTATGCGCGGCGGTTTGGGACGGACGTTGTTGACGGCTTTTTTAGCGTTGACGATTGTGCCTTTCGCCCTGATTGGCTGGTATATTGTGGCCCAGAACCGCACCAGCCTGCAGCAAGAAGCCACCAACAAACTGCAGTTAATTGCCACCTTAAAAGCTGAAAATCTGGAATCGTGGTTGCAGGCCCGGGCGCTGCTGTTCCGTTCTGCCCTCGAGGTGACGGAAGACGCGGGTCTTGCTGGCGTCTCGAGTGATTTCTGGCCTGCCGTCCAGCGCAAGATGCCGGAACTACAAGGCGCTTTGTGGTCGCACGACGCCCTGCAACAGGTGTGGGGGGAGTGCGCCTTGCCTGAGCCGCAGGCCGCTGCCCCTTGTGAGTCCTTCACGGCGGCGCCGGAAAGGCGCGCCGGAGCGCCGGTCGCTATTGCTTTTCCCCAGGCCGCAGAAATGCTCGTGCTCTGTTTTGACCCGGCGGCGCTGAGGCGGGGTCTGCAGTTGGACGTGGCTCTGGGGCAAACGGGGCGCGTGTATTTGGTGCACAGGGATCGCGTCTGGCTGGAGGATCAGACCGCCGTGCCGGCGACGGCTTTGCCTGAAGGCAGCTGCGTCGCGCTGGCCGGCGCAGCGGCGACGAGCGCCTGGTATGCCAACGCGGCGGAGGTCCCCGTCGTGGGCGCCTATTCCCCGCTCGCCGGGGCGGATGTGGGGATTTTGGTCGAGCAGGAGCAGAGCGAGGTCCTGGCTCCTACGGAGCTCATCGAGACGACAGTGATCGGCGGCCTGCTCTCCGTGGTGCTGCTGACGACGGTGATTTCGGCGCTCGTGATTCGTCAGATCACCCGCCCGGTCATCCGGCTCACCGAATCGGCGCTGGAGATGGCGGCGGGTAACCTCGATCAGCACGTGCCGGTGGCGTCCCGCGATGAGATCGGCATTCTCACGTATGTCTTCAACCAGATGGCGGGCGAGCTCAAATCGCTCTACGAGGATCTGGAAGCCAAAGTCGTCGCCCGCACTGAATTATTGCAGAAGGCCAACTATCAGATTCAACGCCGCGCGATCCAGCTGGAAGCCAGCCTGGAGGTGAGCCAGGCGGTGACCTCCATTCGAGATCCCCAGGCCCTGTTGGAGCGGGTAGCGGATCGTATCCGCGATTGCTTCTCCTACGTCTCCGTCGCGGTGTACCTGGTGGAGCCGGGTGGGGCGGAAGCGCATCTGCACACCGTCAGTCCCATGGGCGTCCAGTGGCCGGAGTTCGTGCACGCCGGCGATGGCACGGTGATCGGGCGGGCCCTGCGGAAGGGCAGCTCGCAGCTCATCCACGAGCCTCTCGCTGGAGAGGAGCCGGAATGGAATCGCCGCATCACCTCGTATGCCAGTACGCCGTTGCAGATGGAGCGGCGGGTGTTGGGGGTGCTGGCTGTTCGCAACGTCGGGTACGAGAGCTTGCAGGAGGACGACGTTAAGGTGCTTGAGCACCTGGCGAATCAGGTCGCCATTGCCCTGGAGAATGCCCGCGCCTATGAACGCGAACGTCTGGCGGCGCAGCAACTCGAAGACAACGAGGCTTTCAAGGCGCGCTTTCTGGCGAATATGTCGCACGAGCTGCGCGGCCCGCTCAACTCCATTCTGGGATTCTCCCGGCTGATGTTGAAGGGCTTCGATGGGCCGTTGACTGAGGAGCAAACCGCTGACCTGCAACGCATTCACAGCAACAGCCAGCAGCTGTTAGACCTTATCAACGATATTCTAACCATTTCTGAGATTCAGGCAGGGCTGTTGGATCTTCGCTACCAGGTCGTGGACTTGCGGGAGTTGCTCCTCAGCGTGTTGCCGACAGCGAGCGCCATGATTCGGAACCATGACGTGCAGCTAGTCCATGAAATCTCGCCGCAACTGGCGCCTATCCGTGGTGATCCCGACCGCATCCGCCAAGTCTTATTGCATTTGCTCTCCAATGCGGCCAAATTCACCACCCAGGGGGAGATCAGCATCCATGCCTGGTCTGATGATGAGATGAGTTACGTGAGCATCCGTGACACCGGAGTGGGGATTTATCCCCAGGACCGCGAGCGGATTTTCTCCGGTTTTGAAAAAGCGCACGTCCCGGCGGTGAACCCGGCGGACGAAGGGGACGTCACAGAGGATGCCTCGCAACCCGCAGGGGCGGGCCTGGGATTGGCCTTGTGCAAGGAGTTCGTGGAGCTCCATGGGGGGCAGATCTGGCTGGACAGTGAAGTTGGCAAGGGCAGCACCTTCACGTTTTCACTGCCCGTGGCGGAAACGAAAGACGCTAGAGGCCGCGAAATACACCGGGAATTTTGAGATTGCCGGGGCAGATTGAGTCGTCACATGCGAACGTACGAAGGTACGAGCTGGGGTTTGCGTTGCATTGGCCATGCAAGTGATTTTGAGATTCGCTGATTGCCAGCCTCCTCCCCGACGCGCGCGGGGGAAGGAGAGAGGGGGCAAAAGTTGATTCTCAATCTTCAGCAGTCGCCATGAAATCTTGCGTTTTTTGGTCAATGGCTGAACAGTTACCATATGAGTTGTGACTACGACAACTCTCTACTCACGGCTCACTGATCTCTATTTTCCGAGGAGCGCCATGCAGAGTGGGGAACAGCTAAAATCGCGGCCGCAGGAGGATGCGGAGAACTCGCAGGGAGCCACTGCGGAAGTTACCTTGCAGGAAGTACAACGCTGGCGAGCGCAGCTGGTGCGTGGCCTGTTGGTGGCTGCAGCGATCGTCGGTCCGCTGGCGCTGGCCTTCAGCGCTTACGGCGTTTATTTGCGGGGGTATTTCGCCCTGGTAGTCAGCTACGGTGTGGCTTACCTGTTGGTGTTGGTTCTGGTTTTCTGGCGCAAAGTGCCCTATGCCCTCCAGGTGGGAGGAATTTTGTTGCTCCTCTATGTGCTGGGTCTAGCAGACCTGTTGGCTTTTGGCTGGAAGGAAGACGCCCGCCTGTTCTTCATGGCGCTGGCGCTGCTGACCTCCCTGTTCTACGGCGTCCCGCAGGGTTTTGTGGCGCTAGCATTGAGCAGCCTCACGCTCCTCACGGTGGGCATGTTGGGGGTGATGGGAGTCTGGCCGTTGCCGCCGCTCAGTGATCCTATGTTCATTGGCCCGGTGCCGATCTCGTTGGTGAGCGATATCGCCTCGCTGGCGTTGCTCAGCACCATGCTCATCGTGATCCAGCGTTATCTCGTGCCCCGTTTCACCGCCGCGATGACCGCGGTGCGTGAGCGGGCGGCTGCAGTGGAGCGCGAACAGGTTGAAGTCAATGCTCGTTCGCAAAACCTTCAACAGGTGAATTACGCTCTGCAGCGGCGTGTCTTCTTGCTCGAAGGCGCCCTGGATTTTGCTTCTGAGACGAGCTCCTTGCTCGATCTGGCGCCCTTATTGAGCCGCGCCGTCGAGGCCTGCGCCAGGATTTTTGAGCTGTATCACGTCGGCCTTTATCTGCCGGACGAGGAGGGCCAGGCGTTGGTCCTGCGGGCGTCTTCATCGGAGGCGGGCCGGCGTCTGATGCAGGAGGCCTTCCGTATGCCCGTGCGTGGCACGCTTCTGGGGGAAGTGTGGCAGCAGGGACGTTCGCGGATTTTCGCTGCCCGTGATCCCCTGGAGCCCTGGCGCCTACGGGAGGCGCGTTCAATGGCCTTGCTGCCCTTGCGGCACGGCGAGCGCACGCTGGGGGTGTTGGATTTACAGAGCCTCGAGGCTGATTTCTTCGACGTGGATGAGCTGCAGGTGTTGGATTTGGCGGCGGGACTGCTGGCGACGGCGCTCGCCAATGTCTCCCGTGTGCACGATCAAGCCGCGCTTCTGGAGGCCACCAGTCCCTTTTACAGATTGATGCAGCGTTTTGCCCAGGCCCGCACCGAGGAGGAAGTCTACGCTGCCATTCTGGAGACCGTGCAGGAGACTTTCCCCCACCGGGCTTTTCTCCTGATCCCCTCTGAGGACGGCGCTTACGCGACGCTGACGGCGGAGCTCCGCGGCGAACACCTCCGTTTTCCCGACCTGCAGTTCCCCTGGGCGCGCTGGTTTGCGGAGGAGGCGTTGATCCCGGGAGCCTTGCAGGCGAAGAAGCCGCTGCTGGTCACTGATGTCGCCGCGCCTGAAGCATTGGGGTTGGAGACCGACGATCTGAACGCCCTGGCGCGCCTGGCGACGCAGGGGCAATTGCGGAGCCTGGCCTGGGTGCCTTTTCACGAGGAGGGGCGCATGCTCGGCATTCTGGGGGTCCTCTTCAACACCTTGCATCCCTTCGGGCCGACTGAAGCTTTGCTCTACGAACAGCTGATGGAACTGGCGAGCGCCGCCTTACAGCGCTTGCGGATGGTGCGCTCCGCTCGACAGCGGATGGAAATGGAGCAGCAGCTGCGCGGCTTCTCGGACCAGCTGGCGGACATCTTTGACCTGCCGATGTTGGCTTCCAAAGCGGCGCGGGCATTGCAGGCGCTGGTGGATGTGGATGGCGTTCTGGTCAATCTGACGCCTCCGGCCGCTCCGGTGGAGGAGGAACTATGAAATCACGCACGCCTGGCGCTCCACAAGGGAACGCGCTCGCGGAACAGGAAGCGCAATTCCGCAACTGGCTGCTTGAACGGCTGTTGCGGTTTTCCGTCGCCATCGGCATGGCGGTGCTCTTTTTCTGGATTCCTGCCGTCATCAGTCGCGGCTTTTACTGGCAAGTCCCCATTCTCCTGGCATTGTTTGGAGTGTTGGCGGCGCTGGCTTTTATCAAAAGCTTGCCCCCTCTGCTGCGCATCAACGTCGTCTTGCTGGTGCTGCTGCTGATCGGCGTGTACATCCTGGCGCAGAATGGCCTCGTGGGCGCCGGACGGCTCTGGCTGGTGCTGGTGCCGCTGCTGGCGACCTTGCTGCTGGGACCCCAGGGGTTGGGACTTTGGGGAGCGCTGGCAGTGGGCAGTTACGCCGTGATTGCCTGGAATTACTCCCGCGGGCGCTTGCTCCCTCTGCAAGCTCAAAATCCCTCTGATCTGGGGTCGTGGGGGATGGAGTTCTTTGTGCCCTTCGCCGTGACGCTGGTCTTGGGGCTGATCATCAACGAGTATCGGAAATTCCTGTTCCGTTCCATGGAGGAACTGCAGCGCAATGCAGATCTCGCCCGTCGTTTGCAGCTGCAGGCGCAGGAGGACGCGCAGCGGGCGCGCCGCGAGGCGACCCGCCTGGATCAGGTGGCGCTCCTGGCGCGCACCTTGGGGCGCATCCGCAATCGGGAAGAACTGCTGCAGCGGCTCGTGCAAGAATTGGTGCGGACTTTTGAGCTTTATCAGGCCAATTGCTTCCTCGTGGATGCTCGCGGTGAGCGCCTGGAACTCGTCGTGGCGGCAGGCGCGCAGGGACAGGCCCTGGTGGACGCCGGTTGGGTATTGCCCATCAGCGGGGACTCGTTGCCGGGGCGGGCGGCGCAGTTGGGAAGGGCCGAAACCGCCATCCCTGCCGGTGATGAGCGTTTCCCCTTGCGCCGTGCCGAAGCGGCGCTGCCCTTGTTGTTCGGCGGCGAACTGCTGGGAGTCCTGGGGCTCTATGGCAGCGGCGAGCCCTTTTCCGACGAAGATGTGCGTCTCTTCCGCATTCTCGCCGATCAGGTGGCCGCGACGTTGAACATTTTGCGCTTGTTGGACGAGACCGCCGGGCGCGCCCGTGAACTCCGCACGCTGTATGCGCAGGTAGCCGGCACTTCCTGGCGCTCGCTGTTGGACGCCGAGGGGGGCGCGCGTGAGATCCAGGTAGGGGCAGCGCCGCCGGCAAACATCCAGGCGCTGGCGGCGGAGGCCCTGGCCGAGGGGCAGCCGCGTGTTGTGGAACTCGCCGAAGGGGAAGGGGGATGGGTGTTGATCGCGCCCCTCATCTGGCGTGAGACGACGTTGGGGTATGTGGCCTTCACCCGCAAGGCGCAGGGCGAAAAACTGGCGCTACCCTGGGATGCGGACACGTTGCTGCTGGCGACGACGGCGGTTGAGCGGCTGGCGAGCGCTTTTGACACGGTGCGCCTGCTGCGCGATAGCCGACGTAAGGCGTTGTATCAGGAGCAGTTGACGCACGTCGCGGATTTGATGTGGTCCAGTTTTGATGTGGAGACGATCATGCGTCACGGCGTGGGGGAGCTGGGCGCGGCGTTGGATGCGAACGAGGTGCTGTTGATCCTCGCGCCGTCGCCACCACCGGCGAGTGTGCTGCCTGGAACCGGGCCTTTGCCGCCGCTGGCGCAGGGGGAGGAAGAGGCATGAGCGTGAAGCCGGATTTCGCGCCGTCGCGCGATCAGACCTCTGAGCCCGAAGTGCGCCCCCGCTTACGCACGCGGGCCGCCGTCGGTTTTGCGGCCTGGAGTTTGTTGCTGCTGGTGGGCTTCATTGTGGGGGTCGCACGCCTTGCCGTGGGCCCGTATCTGAGCCGGGAAATCCGCGGGCGGCTTCGGGATGAGGTGGCCCTCGCCGCGCTGAGCGTGGACGTGGAAACCGTGGCGCGCCTGGTCGCGGATGAACCGCAAACCGGCCCGCTGTATGAGTCCGTCGTCGCGCAGCTGCGGGCGGCGCGGGACCGCATCACCGGCGCGCGCTTTGTCTACATCGTCCATCAGGGAGCGGACGGCAAGATCTACTTTGTGGCGGACGCCGAGGAATCGCCTGAAGAGGTGTCTTTGCCCGGCAGCGTGTATGACGATGCCGGCCCGCTACTGCGACAAGTGGTCGGTTCGCTGGCTAGCCCTGGGGTCGAAGAGGACTTCTATGTGGATCAGTGGGGGACCTGGCTTTCGGCGTATGCCCCGCTGCGTACCGCTGATGGCACACTGGTGGGCATCTTGTGCGTGGATTTGGATGCCGATAACGTGCGTAGTCAGGAATCCGCCTTTTTACGGCTGGGCGCGCTGGCTTTGCTGATCGCGGCGCCGCTTGCTGCCGGCGGTGGCTGGCTGCTGGGCCGCAATCTGACCGCGCATCTCGGCGCGCTGGTCACCGCGGTGGAGCGGGTGGCGGGCGGCGACCTGAATTTTGAGATCCCCTTGCCTCCCGAAGCAGAAGCGGCGCAGCTGGCGGCGGCCTTCAATGTGATGACCCGGCGGCTGCGCGAGTTGGTGGCCACGTTGGAGGAACGTATCGCGGAGCGCACGGCCGATCTGGAACGCCAGATGGCTTACCTGCGGGCAACGGGGGAGGTCAGCCGCGTCGCCGCCTCGCTCCTTGACCTGGACGAGCTGCTGTCGCAAGTAGTGCGGCTCATCCCGAAGCAGTTTGGCTTCTACCATGCCGGCATTTTCCTGCTGGACGAGAGCCGTGAGTGGGCAGTGTTGCGCGCTGCCTCCTCAGAGGGCGGACAGCGGATGCTGGCGCGTGGACATCGGCTGGCGGTTGGGGCGCAGGGCATCGTGGGCTACGTCACACAGACGGGACGACCGCGTATTGCGCTGGATGTTGGCGAAGACATGGTGTGGTTCGACAACCCCGATTTGCCCGAGACGCATTCTGAAATGGCGTTGCCCTTGATTGTTGGCGGACAGGTGATCGGTGCTCTGGACGTGCAGAGCACCGATGTGGGTGCCTTCCGCCCTGAGGACATCCGTACCCTGGCCATTCTGGCGGATCAGCTCGCCGTGGCCATTGCCAACGCGCTGGTTTTTGCTCAGCGTCAGGAGGCCATGCGCGAGCTGCAGCGCACCTATGCCCAGGACCTGCATCGAGGCTGGTCAGATTTCATGGCGCAACTCAGCCTGCGAGGCTATCGTTACACGCCGCGAACTCTGGAGGCGCTGGGCAAGGGCGGGGATGGCGTCTCTGCGGCGCCGCTGACCGCTCCTCGAGTGCTGCCAGATAACACCTTGCTGGTGCCGGTGACGATTGCCGGGCTGGAACTCGCCGTGTTGCAGGTGCGCCGTCCTCCCAACCGACCCTGGGTGGATGAAGAAATCTCCTTCGCCTTGCGGACGGCCCAGGAGCTGGCGCAGGCGTTGGAGAGCGCGCGTTTGCATCAGGAAGCGCAGCGTCGCGCGAGCCAGGAGCGCCTGGCTCGCGAGATTGCCTCGCAGCTGCGGCGCTCGCTTGACGTGACAACGGTGTTGCAGACGGCCGTGGCGCAATTGGGGCGTTTGCCCGGCGTGGCCGAGGCCACGGTCCATGTGACGTTGCCGGACTCCGTTGCGCCTGCGGCCGAGGAGGTGAGTTCATGACGGAACAGGGGGTCAAACCGCGTTCAACCGAGACGACAGCAAGCGTGGCGCTCTCGGTCATTCAGGAAATGGCGGCGTTGACCGCTGCCGGCCTAGGCATGGAAGAGGTGGTCGAGGGCGTGTATCGCGCCGTCTCGCGCTTGATGGACACGACTAACTTCTACATCGCTCTGTATGACGAACTCAAGCAAGAGCTCTTCTTCTGCCTGGACGTGACGGAGGGCCAACGGGTGGAGCGCGGCGAGCGCACCTATCGCAAGATGAGCGGCGGCCTGACCGAATATGTCATCCAGACGCGGGCGCCGCTGTTGTTGGAAGAAAGCTCCATGGAGCGCATCGCCGAAATGGGAGTGCGGATCCTGGGGATTACGGGGTCGAAGTCCTGGCTGGGAGTGCCCTTGATGATAGGCGACCGCGTGATCGGTGTGATGACGGTGCAGAGCTACACCACGCCGGGGCTCTACGGCGAGCGGGAGCGCGATCTGCTGATGACCGTCGCCAATCAGGCGGCAGTCGCCCTCGAAAACGTGCGGCTCTCGGCGCAACAGGCGCGCCGGATGCAGGAGATGTTGGTCCTCAACGAGATCGGCCAGGCCCTGGCGGTGACCCACGACCTGGAGGAGGCGTTTCATGCCGCTCACCTGCAGCTGGGACGGCTTTTTGATGTCTCCAGTTTCTACATCGCCGTGGCGGATGAGGAACGCGGCGTCTGGTCTTCGGCTTTCGATGTGCAGGAAGGGAGACGGTTGCCCGGCCAGGAATATCCGCTGAACGAGGGGCTGACGGGATACATAATCCGCGAACGCCGGTCGCTGTTGTTCCGCACTGCCGAAGAAGAACTGGCTTTCTGTCGTGAGCACGGCTTTGAACACCTGGGACAGCAGGCAAATTCCTGGTTGGGCACCCCTTTGATCGCGCTGAATCAGGTGGTGGGAGTGTTGGCGATTGAGAGTTACACCCAATCTTACGTTTTCGACGAGCACGATCTGGCATTGATTCAGGCTGTGGCGGTTCCCGTTGCCAACTCGATCTACAACGCCCGGCTTTTCGAGCAGTTGCAGCACCAAGCGCTACAGGAGCAGCGAGTTCGCGCGATTACGGAGCAAATCATTGGCGCGGCAGACATTCAGGCCGTGCTGCGCATTGTGACGGAAGAAGTGGGACGCTTGATGGGCGCGACGACGGCCGTCACGCGCCTGGGAACGCGCGAACAGCTGGCGGCGATCGCGCAGGAAACTTCCGCAGCGGGATTGGAGTGAGGACAGCGCATGGAAGCACAGGACACGCACGAAATCCGCGAGCAAACGTCCCGTCTTACGATTGGACTGTTGGTCACCTGGCTGCGTGACGGCTATGAGAACGGCTTTCTGTTGGGGGTAGCAGATGCCGCGGCGGCCCTGGACGTCAATCTCATTTGCCTGGTGGGCGGCGAGTTGCGTTGGAATGTTCCTCAGACGGCCGTCTTCGACCTGATCGGGCCCGAGAAATTTGATGGCTTGATCATCAGCGGGACGTTAGGGCACGCTCTTGCAGCAGAGGACCTGGCGCGTTTCTGTGCCCGCTTTGCGCCCTTGCCGATGGTGGGAGGCGCGTTGCCGGTGCCGGGAGTGGTGCAGGTATTGCCGGATAGCGTTAGCGGGATGCGGGAAGCGGTCGAGCACTTGATCACCGTCCATGGGTATCGGCGCATTGCGTTTATTCAGGGGCCGGCGGGGCAACTCGAGGCAGAGGAGCGTTACCGCGCTTACACGGAAGTACTGCTGCGTCATGGCTTGCCCCTCGATCCGGCGTTGGTGGTGGGGGGAGATTACCGGCGGGTGACGGGGCAGGCGGCGATGGAGGAGCTGCTCGCGCGCGGGGCGCCTTTGGAGGCGGTGGTCTCGGCGAACGATGACATGGCTTTTGGCGCCTTCGACGTGCTGCAGGCCCATGGGCTGCGTGTGCCGGAGGACGTCGCGTTGGTGGGGTTCGATGACGTGGACGCCGCGCCGTTTCTGGAAGCGCCGCTGACTACGGTGCGGCAATCTTTCACCGACGCGGCGCGCATTGCGGCGGAGACCGTGCTGGCGCTGATTCGCGGCGAGCCGGTCCCGGACATCCTCCATATTCCTACGCAGCTGGTGCTGCGGCGCTCGTGCGGTTGTCAGTTGGAGGCGGTGAGGGCGGCCGCGGCGCCCGTCTCAGCCGCGCCGGAGCCGCCGGTGGCCTGGGAAATGCTGCCGGCGCCTGTGAATGTGCCGGCGCCGGTATGGCAGGCCTTCGGAGAGGACATGACAAGCGGCACTTCGAGCCGTTTCTTGACGGCCTGTACCCAGGCCTTGCGCAGCCTTCAGGTCGCGGCGCAACCGGCGGGAGTCGTTCCTGTCGCGGAGGTGGCTGCCTGGCACGCGACGCTCTCGGCCTTGCGGCGCGCTGCCCTGCCGCACCTCATGGATCGTGCGCAGCTGCTTCATGCTGAGAACCTGCTGCAGCAGGCGCGGGTCCTGGTCAGCGCGGAGGTGCAGCGGCTGGAGGGGTATCATCAGCTGGCGCTCAAGCGCCGGGAGACCCACATTCAGGAATTCGACCGCGCCCTTATGGCGGTGTTGTCTTTGTCGGAGTTACAGCCGCCGGTAGAGCATTATTTCCCCGCCTTAGGCATCCGGCACGCCTACATGGCGCTTTATCCAGCCGAAAATGAGCCGGCGGAGCATCTGCAGCTGGCGTTTTCCTATGAGCACGAACATGGCGCCCAGGCCTGGGAGCCGCCGATAGCGTTCCCCGCGCGGCAATTGCTGCCGGAAGGGATGGAACTGGAGCGGCAACGGTACACGGCGGTGCTCGTGCCGCTGGTGACGCGGAACACGTCCCTCGGCGTCATGCTCCTCGAGCTCGGCCCGCGCGACGGCGCCATCTACGATCGCCTCGGCGAGCAATTCAGCGGCAGCATCTATCGCATGTCGTTGCTTCAACATCAGGCTGAGGTGCAGGCAGCGTTGGAGGCGTCCCGTCAGGAAGCGGAGATGGCGCTGCGGGATTTGCTGGCGTTGCAGCGCCAGTACATTCGTGAGGCGTGGCGCGGCGCTGACGTTTCGGGCGCCACGCACAGCTACAGCGCTGCGGGTGCGGAAGCGCCTGCCTGGCTGCCGGTGATGACGGCGGCCGCGGCAGAGGGGCGGTCGGTGCAGCAGCCGACCGATGCGGGCTACAGCCTGGGGGCGCCGTTGACGCTGTATGGGGAGATCGTCGGCTTGATGGGGCTGGAACGTCAGGGCGGCCAACCCTGGACGGAGGCCGAGATTGCCATGGTGGAGGGGCTGTTGGAGCAGGCCGCACGGGTCGTGGAGACGCGGCGCCTGGTGGCCGAAACGCGCTATCGCGCCGCGCAATTGCGCACGGCGACGGAAATCGCGCAGATTACCTCGTCCATCTTGAGCCTGCAGGAATTGATCACCCAGGCCGTGAACTTGCTGGAGGAGCGTTTCGGCTACTACTACGTGGGCTTGTTCCTGGTAGAGGAAACAGGACGTTGGGCCGTGTTGCGCGCCGGCACGGGGGACGCCGGCCGGGTCATGCTGGAGCGCGGCCATAAACTGGAAGTCGGCGGCGCTTCGATGATTGGCCAGTGCATTCTCGAGAATCAGGCGCGGATTGCTCTGGATGTCGGCGTGGAGGCCGTTCGTTTCGACAACCCGTACTTGCCTGAGACGCGCTCTGAGGCGGCGGTGCCACTGCGGAGCCGTGGCCGTGCCATCGGCGCGATGACCCTGCAATCGGTGGAGCCGGCCGCCTTCTCCGAAGAGGATCTGGCGGTGCTGCAGACGGTCGCGGATCAGCTGGGCAATGCCATCGAGACCGCGCGCTTGTTGGACGAAATGGAGCGCACCGTCCGCGCGTTGGAGGCGGCACAGGGCCGGTACACGCAAGAGTCGTGGCGCGAGTACCTGGAGACGGTAGGCAAGACCATCGGTTACCGTTATCGTCTAGGGCTAGAGCCGGCGCCGGCGCTTTCGCCGGAGGAGCAGACGGTTTTGGCGGCGCAGCAGCCGGTGATCACGCGCTATGGCCTGTCGGCGGAAGGCGAGGCGGTCACGGAGGCGCCGCGCGCGGCCATCGCTTTGCCCTTGCGCCTGCGCGAGCAAACCCTCGGCGTGCTGGATGTGCGGTTTGAGGCCGAAGAGGTCCCGCCGGAGACGCTGGAGCTTCTGGAACAGATTGCCGAGCAGGTGACGTTGTCGCTGGAAAGCGCCCGTCTGTATCAGGCGACCCAACAGCAGGCGGCGCAGGAGCGTCTCATCAGCGAGGCGACGGCGCGCATCCGCGAGCAGCTGGACATGGACGCGGTCCTGCAAGCGGCGGTGCATGAGTTGCAGCAGGTATTGGGCCTGGAGCGCGTGGAATTGCGCGTGGGCACACCTCCGGCAGCGGAGGAACTCCAGTAGGTAAGGCGGGATGGCGATGTTAAGAAAGGAGCAGCCATGAAAAACACGGCGCTTTTCAGACAGGGGATGTTGGCCATCCTGGTGCTGGGATGGTTGAGCGCCTGTACGGCGACCGGGCAGCCAGTCGCGGAGGTGGAGACGCCCCGTCCGGTGACTTTGCAACTGCTGTGGTTCCCGCAGGCTCAGTTCGCGGGCTATTACGTGGCTCTGGACAAGGGGTGGTACACCGAAGAGGGATTGGATGTGACCATCCGTCCTGGGGGGCCGGATATTTCTCCCGTGACGGCGGTGGGGGGCGGCACGGCTGATTTTGGCGTCGCCATGCTCTCTGATCTGACGGTGGCGATCCAGCAGGGGCAATCGCTCATCAGTATCGCGCAGATCCAACAGAAGAATGGGCTGCTGTTGCTGGCTTTCCGTGATTCGGGGATCCAAAAGCCGGCTGATTTTGTGGGCAAACGGGTGGGGGTGTGGTTGGGAAGCTGGGAAGCGCAGTTCCGCGCGTTGATGGCGCAGCAGGGGATCGCCTCTGACCAGTACACCCTCGTCTCGCAGGGGTTCAGCATGGACACCTTCCTTTCCCGCGAGCTGGATGTGGCCTCGGCGATGATCTACAACGAGTATCACACCGTGCTGGAGAGCGGCGTAGCGGCCAATGACCTGAATGTCATTGACTATGCGGATTACGGCCTGGACTTTCCGGGGGACACGCTCTTCACGTCCAGGGCGCTGGTGGAGCAGGATCCAGATCTGTGCGTGCGCATGGTGCGCGCCTCCCTGCGCGGATGGGAATACGCCATTGCCAATCCCGAAGAGGCGGCGGAGGTGGTGTTGAAGTATGACCTCAGCGGGATGCAGACGCTGGAACATCAGCTCGCCATGATGCGGGAGATCTCCTTACTGGTTAAGGTCTCCGAAATCCGGCCGGTGGGATATACGGATCGCGCCGATGTGTTGCGGGTCGTGGATACCTTGCAGCGGTATGGTGTTTTGGAGGCCGCGGTGCCGCCCGAAGAGGTCTATACGAACGCCATCTGGGAAGCGGCAACGTCTAAGTAGGTGTTGGGGTGGGAGTATGACTAATTTTCTGCGCCGCTTGTCGGTTCGCCAGCGGGTCTTTGGCAGTTTTGTGACGTTGATCCTGCTGGTGGCGATTTTGCTGCCGGTGTTCATCTTCGATCATAACAGCCTCAATGCCCAGCTGCAACAGGTGGTCGAGGTGAACGCGCAGGCGGAGCGCTTGTTGTTGAGCGCGGCGGTGCGCGTGGCTTCCTCCCGCGCCAACCTGCTGCGGTATCTCCGCGACGCCGTTCCGGCGCCCTATGAGGCCGCCGATGATGTGACGCGAGCCCTGGACTATCTCACCCAGGCGCAGGCCTTGCTGGCGGACCCAGCGCAGCAGCAACAGCTCCGGCAGCTGCTGGACAATTTGCAGCAGTATGCGACGTTGATTCAGGAAATCCAGGCTGCGCGGGCGACCGGGGATGTCTCGCGCGTGGCCTCGCTGGAATTCCAATCCCAGCGCCTGGGCAATGACATCGGCGTGCAGATCGAGCGCGTTGTGACCCAAAGTCATCAGCAGCTGGCTGCCTCGAGCGCGGAATTGGCAGCGCAATCGCAACAGCGGCTCGTTCTGATCATCGGAGTGATAGCCACGGCGTTGCTGATCTCCGGGCTTGTGGCCCTGGCGGTCGAACGCAGCCTTTCGCGCCCGGTGGCCGAGCTGCGGGCCGGCGCGGAGGCTTTTGGGCGGGGGGAGCTGCGCGCAACGATTCCGGTAGCCGGCAGGGACGAATTGAGCGTCCTGGCGCAGACCTTCAACCACATGGCTGAGGAGTTGGCCGGCTCGTATGCGGACCTCGAGGCGCGCATTGCCGACCGTACCCGCGATTTGGAACGGCGCTCGGCTTACCTGCTCGCCGCGGCCGAAGTGAGTCGCGCCGCGACCGCGATTTTGGATGTGGAGCAGCTGCTCACGCAGTCGGTGGAAATCATCTGCGAGCGCTTTCAGCTGTACTACGTGGGCCTGTTTCTGGTGGACGCGGGCGGGGAGTGGGCCGTATTGCGGGCGGGCACCGGGGAGGCCGGGCGCATCATGTTGGAGCGTGGACACCGGTTGCGCGTCGGCGAAGGCATGATTGGCTGGGCGGTTGCCAATTCGGAGGCGCGCATCGCCGCACAGGCCACTTCTGATGCCGTCCGCAAAATCACGCCGGAGCTGCCGGAGACGCGCTCCGAAGCGGCGATTCCATTGCGGTCGCGCGGGCGGGTCATCGGCGCTCTGACGGTGCAGGACGACAAGTTCAACGCCTTTGACGAGTCGGCGGTGGCAGTCTTGCAGGTGATGGCCGATCAGCTCGCGGTGGTGATTGACAACGCGCGTCTGTACGCCGAAACCCAATCGGTGCTGGAGGCGTTGCGTGTGGCCTCTGGAGCGGCGACCCGTGCTGCCTGGGAGCAGGCGGGGCGCGAAAAACGCGGTTTTGTCGGGTTGTCCGACGGTCGAATCCTGAATTTGGAGGCGGATTGGCAGCCGGACATGGCGCAGGCGGTGCGTTCAGGCAATCCCGTACAGCTGGATGCGCAAAACCTGGCGGTGCCACTCAAGTCGCGCGATGCCGTGATCGGCGTCGTGCGCCTCAGCAAGCCTGAGGCACGGGGCGCCTGGACTGCGCAGGAATTGCACCTGGTCAACGTCCTGGCCGAGCGGTTGGGCGTGACGCTGGAAAGCGCCCGGCTGTATGAGGACACCCGCCGCCGGGCCGCCAACGAGCGCTTGTTGGGAGACATCACTGCTCACATCCGCAGCACGTTGGATGTGGACACCATCTTGCGCACGGCGGCGCAGGAATTGCAGCGCGCCCTGGCATTAGAGGCCGCGGAAGTCTACATGGGGCCCGAATGGATCACCGGCGCCTCAGGAGCTCAGAAAGATGCGTGAGCCTGGCCCGCTGCTACAGGCTCTGGCATGGCCGGGTAAGGTAAGGAGATAACCCATGTCCAATTGGCGTGACTTGCGGATCGGTGCCAAGATCGGTCTGCTGAGCGTGGGAGGGGTGTTCATCATGGCGCTGGCCTTGTGGAGCATCGCTTCCTGGCAAAGCGGTGTGTTCAGCCAGCGGGTGGACCAGGAGGCCGCCAGGCTGGCTTTGAATGACCTGGGCGATATTGCGTTGGGCATCTATAACATGGTGCGCGCGCAAGATGAGACGGTGCAGCGGCAAGTCAACGCGAATCTGAACACGGCGCGGTATGTTCTGGAACAGGCGGGATCGGCGGAGTCCTCTACGGAAAGGACGACTGCCTGGACTGCGGTGAATCAGTACACGCTTCAGGCAGTGCCCGTGCGGCTGCCGCAGATGTTGGTCGGCGGGGAGTGGCTGGGCGAAAACGCCAATCCTGAAGTCCGTACTCCCGTAGTAGATGACATTGTAGACCTGGTGGGCGGCACGGCGGCCATTTTTCAGCGGATCAATGATGCTGGAGACATGCTCCGGGTAGCGACTAACGTTCTGACCCCGGATGGACGCCGCGCGATCGGCACGTACATCCCCGCCGTCAACCCTGATGGCACTTCCAACCCCGTGATTGCGGCGGTGTTGCGCGGCGAGACTTACCGCGGCAGCGTGTATGCGTTCGGCGATTGGTACCTGGCGGCCTATGAGCCGATTTATGATGAATTGGGGAACCTCATTGGGATGCTCTACGTGGGTGTCAAGCGTGAGGCCGTGGAGTCGTTGCGTCAGGCTATTTTGAACACCAGGGTCGGCGATTCCGGCTACGCTTTCGTGTTGGGAGCGGCAGGCGAGGAGCGAGGCGTTTACATCGTTTCTGAGGGGGGACAATTGGATGGGGTCAACATGTGGGATACTCCCAATTCCGATGGGCGCTACATCGCGCGGGAGCTCATTGATGCCGGACTCGCGTTACAGCCGGGTGAGATCGGCACTTTATCCTACCGCTGGCAGACTCCCGATGAAGAGCGACCCTACGTTCGCATCAGCCGCTTTGTCTATTATGAGCCGTGGGACTGGCTCATCGGCGTCACCGCTTATGAGGACGAGATTCTCGCGTACCAGAAGGTGCTGGACGGCGGTCGCACCGATATGTTGCGCACGCTTGCCGGCGTCGGCGCGTTGATTTTGTTGGTGGTGATTGGCCTCAGCATCTTGCTGGCGCGGTCTATTGCTGGCCCTATCAACCGTCTGGCAGTCGCAGCGCAGGAAATCGCTGCGGGCAAGCTGGACTTGCAGGTGGACGTGCGACGGCAGGATGAGGCGGGGATGCTGGCTCAGTCCTTCAATCAAATGACGGCGCGGTTGCGCGACTTGATTGCGTCCCTTGAGACGCAGGTCGCCGAACGCACCCGCGATCTGACGCGCCGCTCTACTTACCTCGCCGGTACGGCGGAGGTGGCGCGCGTCGTGAACCAGATTCTGGATGTGGAACTGCTGTTGGAGCAGGTCGTGGAGCTCATTCGGGAGAGTTTTAACCTGTATTACGTCGGCTTGTTTCTGGCGGATGACGTGCACGAGTGGGCGATCTTGCGCGCCGGTACGGGCGAGGCCGGCCGCCGCATGTTGGCCCGGCAACACCGCATTCGCATCGGCGAAGGCATGATTGGTTGGAGCATTGCTCATGCCCAACCGCGTATCGCTTTGGAGGTGGGGGAAGACGCGGTGCGCCTGGCGACGTCGGAATTGCCGGACACGCGCTCGGAGGCGGCGTTGCCGCTGCGCTCGCGTGGACGGGTGCTGGGGGCCATCTCCGTGCAGAGCGACCAGTCGGCGGCTTTCGACGAGAGCGTTATTGCCGTTTTGCAGATCATGGCCGATCAGGTGGCGGTGGCGCTCGATAATGCCCGGCTCTTTACGCAGGCGCAAGAAGCGCTTGAAGCAGAGCGTCGCGCCTATGGCAATTTGACCCAACAGGCGTGGCTGGAGACGCTGCGCGCGCGTACGGAACGTGGCTATCGGTGTGACCCTGCGGGAGTGCATCCGCTTGAAGCGCCGCCGCTGGCGTCCACGGGGATTTCCTTCGCGCAGCCCATCCGCGAGGATCCGCTGACGGTGGCCTTGCCCTTGCAGATCCGCGAGCAACTTGTGGGCCTGGTGCGATTGCGCAAGCCGCAGGACGCGGCTGCCTGGGGTCCGGAGGAATTGGCGGTGGTGGCTTCCATCACCGAGCAGCTGAGTATGGCTTTGGAAAGCGCGCGCCTGTATCAGGAAAGCCAAAGCCGGGCGCAGCAGGAACGTCTGGTCGGTGAGATCACCGCACGCATCCGTGAGACGCTGGATCTGGAACGGATGTTGCGCATTGCGGCTGAAGAATTGCGCACGCGACTGGGTCTGGAACGGCTGGTCGTGCACCTGGGGGTGCCCGACGAAACTCAGGAGACAGCGGAATGAGCGAGCACAAGGGGTTTAGGGATCGGCTGAAAGCATTCCTGGCCGCGCCTGTCTTTGAGGGCGATGAGGAGAAAACGCGGGTTGCCCGTCTGTTGAATTCCCTGTTGGGGGGAATGTTCGTGGCGATCGTTTTTGGCGTGTGCATGGCACTCCTGTTTTTTACGGCAAAAGTGGCCTCCTGCATCGCGTTTGGGTTTTTGTTTCTGGTGGCGCTGGCTTCCAAACTGTTGTTGCAAAAGGGCCGGGTGCGCGAAGGCAGCCTGTTGTTGGTGGCGACATCTTGGCTTGTCGTTACCGGAGCGGGTGCAGTGAGCACGAACGGCAACCCCTTTGTCGCTGTCAGCGCAAGCCTGGTAGCGATTGCCGGGCTGTTATTGGGGTTTGGGGCCGCGCTGACCGTGTCGGTGCTCAGCAGTGCGGCTTATTTGGGAGTGACTGTTCTCAGAGCGTTGGGGGTATCCCTGCCTCAGGTCTTTTTCATCTCGGACATCTCTACCTGGGCTGTGTTGACGATGAGCCTGTTGCTCATCGTGGGGCCTCTTGATCAGACATTGCGGGAATTGCGTGGCTCTCTGACTCGTGTGCGTCAATCCAACCTGGAATTGGAGATGCGCCGTGAGCAGCTCGAGGCTTTGGTCGCCCAACGCACCGACGAGTTGGGGCGCCGGACGAGCTACCTGGGCGCTACGACCGCCATCGCGGCAGCCATGGCGGCGGTGCGGCAGGACACTCCATCGTTGTTGATGCGGGTAACGGACGTTATCAGCGAGCAATTCGGTTTTTATCACACTGGAATCTTTCTCGTGGATTCTACGGAAACCTGGGCGGTGCTCCAGGCGGCGTCCAGCGAGGGGGGAAAGCGGATGATGGCGCGCGGTCATCGTCTCTCCATCGGGACGGAGGGCATCGTGGGAGCCGCTGTAGCGCGCGGCGAGGTGCGGATCGCGCAGGATGTGGGGCAGGACGCCGCTTTCCTCAACAACCCTGACCTGCCGGAAACGCGCTCCGAGATCGTGTTGCCCTTGCGCGTGCGCAATAAAGTCCTGGGCGCTCTGGATGTGCAAAGCAAAACTCCACAGGCTTTTACGCGGGAAGACGTCAGCATCCTTCAGGCCATTGCCGATCAAGTGGCCGTGGCCATCAATAATGCTGATCTGCTGCGTCAATTGGAGGAAAGCGTGTCGGCTGAGCGTCATCTGTACGCGGCGCGCGTGCGGGAGGCCTGGCAGGAGCTGGCACGGCAGAGCGCGGAGCCGGCTTATGTGAGCGATGCGACGGGTGTCCGTCCCGCCGCCGTTTGGGAGCCGCGCATGGCGGCAGCATTGCAAACGGGACAGATTGTCACGGATGAGACGGATCCGAGTGCGATTGCTTTGCCGCTCAAGGTACGAGATCAGGTGATCGGTGTCCTTGACGGCCGCAAGCCCGGCGGTGCGATGTGGACGTCGGCGGAAATGGCGTTGTTGCAAACCCTGGCCGAGCAATTGAGTGTGGCGCTGGAAAGCGGACGGCTGTACCGGGACACCCAGCTGCGCGCTGCGCGTGAGCGCCTGGTCGGTGAAGTAAGCGGTCATATCCGTGAGACGTTGGAGCTGGAGCGCATGTTGCGCACGGCGGCTGAAGAGATGCGTCAGGCGTTGGACCTGGAGGACATGATCGTGCGGCTGGCCCCCGGCGCGACTTCGGATGCCAGGACACCGGATGCTTGAGACCTGGTTGTGCTGTGGGACGAGGACGGAGGCATTGGATGAAGCTACTGCATAGATTGGCGATCCTCGGCATGGTGCTCAGCCTGGTGTGGATACCTGCCAGAGCTCTGTCGCAATCGCAAATTGTGCCGCGTCGGGAGGTGTTGTATCTCAACTCCTATCACCGGGGTTATAAATTCGCGGATGATGTGACTCGTGGCCTCGAGGCTGTCCTCGACTCTGCAGGGGAGGACATTGACCTGTGGGTCGAATATATGGATCTGAAGCGGATAGATGACCCGGCGTATCTGGAGGAGTTGGCGCAGCTCTACCGCGTGAAATATGGCACGCGGCAGCCCGATTTGATCATCTCTTCCGACGATGCCGCGCTTGACTTCCTGTTTCAATACGCCAACGAGCTTTTTCCCGATGTGCCGGTGGTCTTTTGCGGTGCTAACTATTTTGACGTGACGCGCCTGGCGGGCCACAAGAATTTCACCGGCGTGAGTGAGATTGCCGATGTGGCGGGGACGGTGGACCTGGCGCTGCAGCTGCATCCGCAGACCCGACAGATCTTCGTGGTGAACGACATGACTGTGACGGGGCGGCGGGTCCATGAGCGGCTGGTGGCCCTGGAGAAAAATTACCCCGACATTGCCTTCACTTATCTCGAGGACATGACGATGGAGGCCGTGTTGCAACAGCTGCGGCGCCTGCCTGACAACAGCCTGGTGCTGTTGACGATTTTCTCGCGCGACAGCGCCGGGAATTTCTTTGAGTACGATGTTTTCTCGCCGCTGGTGGCGACAAGCAGCACCGCGCCGGTTTATGCGCTGTGGGATTTTAGCCTGGGATATGGCATCGTCGGCGGCAAGCTGACCAGCGGCGTGACTGAAGGGGAACGGGCGGCGCAGCTGGCCTTGCGCATTTTGAGCGGCGTATCCCCTGAGGATATTCCGGTGGTACAGTCGCCGGCAGCGCGCTATATGTTCGACTATGCGCAGTTACAGCGTTGGGGCATTCCCGAGTCCGCTTTGCCCGCCGATAGTTTTATTCTCAACAAGCCTTTCTCATTCTTTGAGCAATATGCGCAGCTGATAGGGATTATTGGCCTGAGCTTTGTGATTCTGACGGCGGTGATTGTGATGCTGGTTCTCAATATCCTGCGCCGCCGGCGTGCTGAACTGGAGCTGACCCGCAGTTTGGGTGAATTGCAGGAAAGTCGGGCGTCACTTGAACAGCGCGTCGAGGAGCGCACCGGGGAGTTGCGGGAGCGTGCGGCCTTGCTGGAAGCGGCGGCTGAGGTGTCGCGGGCCACTACTGAGATTGTGGAACTGGATGAGCTGCTGCCTGAAGTGGTCAAGCTGGTGCAGCAGCGTTTTGATCTGTATTACGCCGGGCTGTTTCTGTTGGATGCCGCGAAGGAATATGCGGTGCTGCGCGCTGGCACGGGCGAGGCCGGGCAGCAGATGCTGGCGCAAGGGTGGCGCTTGCAAGTAGGGGGTCACTCTATGATTGGCCGTTGTGTGGCGACCGGGCAGGCCGACATTCAGCTGGACGTAGGTGAGGCCGCAGTGCACTTCGACAATCCTTATTTGCCGGAAACCCGCTCTGAAATGGCGTTGCCGTTACGGGTGCGGGGCGAGGTGATTGGCGCACTGACCATCCAGAGCCGGCGTGTGGCGGCCTTCAAACCGGCGGATATCAGCACGATGCAGACGGTGGCAGATCAGGTCGCCATCGCCATCAGCAACGCGCGTTTGTTTGCGCAGGTGCAGGCAAGCCTGGAGGCCGAGCGACGGGCTTACGGCGAGTTGACCCGCGAAGGGTGGCAGCAGTTGCTGCTCTCGGCATCCAACCTGGGATTTGTGAGCGATCGAGTGGCGACGCGCCCGGCCGGCGAGACCTGGCGCCCAGAAATGCAGGAAGCCTTGCGCACCGGACAGATAGCCGCCGGGGATTCTGGCGTGACGTTGGCGATCCCCATCCAGGTGCGAAATCAGGTCATCGGGGTGATAGACGGGCGCAAACGGGGCGGCGCGACCTGGACTGCCGAGGAGATGGCCTTGTTGCAATCCCTGGTGGACCAGCTGAATGTGGCGCTGGAAAGCGCCCGGCTGTATGAGGAATCGCAGCGCCGCGCGTTCCGCGAACGGTTGGTGGCGGAGATCTCTAACCGGCTGCGCGCTTCCCGTGACGTGGAGACGGTGCTGCAGGCAACCGTCCGCGAGCTGGGTGAGGTGCTCGGCGCCGCCGGCACGATTCGCATGAAGCCGCTGGCAGCGGACGAAGTGGTGGAATCAGAGGGGTGAGTGCGGATGGCAGCGGGGGCTGAGGGTCGTAGAGAATGTAACGGCAGCGCTAGCCACTTGCCGATGCCGTCTAGTCAGGAGAGCGTCTATGGCAGATAAGCCTCGTTTCCGGGTTCGAGCGGTGCTGTTGGCGCTGTGCTTGTTGAGCGTGGTCTGGCTTCGGCCAGATCAGCCCGTTGCCGCACAGACGGCGACGGAGACGCCGCGCAAGAACGTCCTGGTGTTGAATTCCTATCACCAGGGGTTGAGCTGGACCGATCATCTGGTACAGGGAATCAAGTCGGTGCTGGATACGGAGGCGCAGCCGGTCGAGTTATACCTGGAATACATGGACGCCAAGCGCGTCGTTCCCGATGCCGCATATTTCGAGCGCCTGTACGAGCTCTATCAACAGAAATATGCCGCCATTCCCCTCGCCGCCATCGTCGTGACCGATGACGAGGCCTTCAACTTCATGGTAGAGTACCATGAACGCCTCTTCCCCGAAGTGCCGGTGGTGTTCTGCGGCGTCAATCTCTTCGAGGACACGATGCTGGGAGGGCTTCGGGCGTATTTCACCGGCGTGGTGATGACGGTAGACATCAAGGCCACACTTGACGTGGCGTTGACGCAGCGCCCCCAGACGCGCGAGATCCTCGTCATCAACGACGGCACGACAACCGGCGTGGCATATTCGCGTCTGTTTCACGAGGTCGCGGCGAGCTATGCGAATCGCGTCAGCTTCGTGTATTACGAGAACCCCGACGTGCCCGCGCTGGAAGCGGCGTTGCGCACTCTGACCGAAGACGATCTGGTCTTCCTGGTCTTGTTCAACCGTGACCGGGCCCAGCATTTCTACACCTACGAGGAAGCCATTGACTTGATCTACGCCAACACTAAGGCGCCGATCTATGGCCTGTGGGATTCCTATCTGGGGCGCGGTTTGGTGGGGGGAAAATTGACGAGCGCTTTCCTGCAGGGGGAGGCGGCAGCGTTCAAGGTCCAGCAGCTTCTGGCGGGGGCCTCAGCAGCCGACATTCCCATTGCGTGGGAAAGTCCCAATCGCTACATGTTCGATTATCAGCAGCTCCAACGCTTTGGCATTGACATGGGCACGCTGCCGGTGAATAGCGAGGTGATCAATCGCCCCCTCACCTTTTTTGAGGAACACGGCGAGATCATCTGGCCGGCCGCGGCGGTGGGATTGGTGTTGCTGGGCACTATCGTGGCCCAATCCCTTAGCGTGGCGCACCGTCGCCGCGTTGAAGCGGCGTTGCGGGTGAGCAATGCCGAGCTGCTGGAAACGCGGGCTTCCCTGGAGGAGCGCGTCGCCGAACGCACCCGCGATCTGAGTCAGCGCACGCGGCAGCTGCAGGCGGCGGCGGAGGTTGCACGCGATGTGGCCTCGATCCGTGGCGAGGAGCAGCTGCTTGACTCCATGGTAGACCTCATTTCGGAGCGTTTTGGCTTCTACCACGCGGGGATTTTCGTGGCCAGCCCCGATGGCGCCTACGCCGAATTGCGCGCCGCTTCCTCTGAAGGTGGGAAGCGCATGTTGGCGCGCGGTCATCGTCTCCAGGCCGGCGTGGGTATCGTCGGCGCGGTCCTGGCGACCGGGCGTCCTCGCATCGCCCTGGATGTGGGCGCTGACGCGGTGTGGTTCAACAACCCCGATCTGCCAGAGACCCGGTCGGAGATGGGGCTGCCCCTTCGGGCGCGCGGCGAGGTCATCGGCGTCCTGGATGTGCAATCCACCGAGCCGGAGGCGTTCACCCAGGAGGACGTGACGGTGTTGCAGACGATGGCGGAGCAGCTGGCGCTGGCATTGGATAACGCCCGGCTGTTCAGCGAGAGTCAGGAGGCTCTGGCCCGCATGGAACGCGCCTTTGGGGAGGAGACGCGCAGAGCCTGGGCGGAACGGCGGCGACGTACGCCACTCGCGTATCGTTACGAGGGGCAGGGGGTGGTGACGTCTCTTTCTCCGACAGCAGAAGCTCCGACGTCTTCTGAAGGCCAGCGCATTGCCGCGGAAATCACCTTGCGCGATCAGGTATTGGCGACGCTGGAACTGGAACGGCCGGCCGATCACCCCTGGACGCAGGAGGAATTGGAGCTCGTGCAGGCTTTGGCGACCCAGGCGGCGTTGGCCCTGGATAATGCGCGGCTCTTTGAGGAGACCCTGCGCCGGAGCGAGCGCGAACGCCTGGTGCGTCAGATCGTGGACAACATCCGGGCTGCCGCGTCGGTGGAACAGGCGTTGCAGCGCGCTGTGGGCGACATGAGTCGGGCGCTTGGAGCGGCGGAGCTGCGGGCGCAATTGGGGCAGAGGTCAGACATGGTGGAGGAGGAGGCATGATACGTCTCGGCGCTCCCACGAAATTGCCGGCGGTGGTGGAACAGACGGCGGCGCGCAAGTCCCAGACGTTAGCGGCTGTGACGCGCGTGACCTTCTACGCGCTAGCGGCGGGACTTTTGCTTGCCGTTTGGGCCCGGCGTCTGGTGCTGGATTTTCCGACGCTGCCGGTCATTTTATCCCTGGTCGGCTATGCCGTGGTGTTACTCCTGGTGCAGGGACTCCTGCGCCGGGGCGCTACGGAGTGGGGGGCCAGGGTCTATCTCATAGGCGGCGGCGTGGCTCTCCTCGCGCTGTGTTACTTCATGGGTGGCCCCGCCGGCCCCATCACCCTGGCCTTTGGCCCTCTCATTGTCATTGGCGCGTTGGTGAGCGGCCCCGGGGCGGCGTTGGGTTCGACCCTGGGCGTGGGAGGGGTGATGGCCGTGTGGCTGGTGTTGCAGGGGCGTGGCCTGGCGACGCCTTATCCCTTGCCTGCATCCGCCGACCGGATATTAACGCTCGGGATGCTGTTCCTTTCTTTGGGGACTATGGTAGCCTTGCTGGCCATTTTTGTTCGGCTGATCGAGGAGAGCCTGGTTTCAGCCTATCAGCGCGGTGAGGAGCTCTCCGAGGCTCTGGAACGCGCCGAGACCGCCGCTCAGGCTGAGGTTGGAGCCCGGGAGCAGATCCAGGAAACGCTGGAGCAGCTGCAGGCGAGCGTCCAGGAATATACCACCTTTTTGAGTCGCATCGAAGAAGGTGACTTCGAGGCGCGCCTGGACATGGAGGACCTGGCAAAGCGGATTGAGAATCCCGCGCTGCTGGCGCTTGGTAGCCGACTGACCCGGACGGTGGAGACGTTGATTACGACCCTGAATGAACTGCGTTCCGTACAGCAGCGTTACCTGCGGGAGGCGTGGACGATGTTCCTGGAGTCTGGGTCAGGACGCCGTGGTTTCTCCGCCCATGGCGGCGAGGTTCAGGCGGTTCCCCCTGCCTGGAATCCGCCCATGTTGAAGGCGACTCAGGGCCGGCGCACGGTGGTAGAAGGAGGCGAGCTGGCCGTCCCCATCGCTGTGCGCGACGAGGTCATCGGCGCCTTGAGCGCCCGGCGCACCGATGGCAGTCCCTGGACGGCGGAGGACCTGGCGTTGGTGGAGTCGGTCATGGATCAGCTGGGTCAGACTTTGGAGACGTTGCGCCTCGTCGAGGAAACCCAACGTCAGGCGCAGCGGCAGCAAGTGTTGAGTGACCTTTCCGGGCGTTTCAGCCGTTCCTTTGACGTGGATGCGTTGTTACAGCAAGCCATCATGGATTTGGGGCGCATTTTGGATCTCGATGAGGTGGCCGTCTTCCTTGAACCGGTGACTGCCGCCGGTGAGGCTCCCGCAAACGCTCCTGCCGCTGGCGCTGAAGAGATGCCTGACGCGGCATAAGGTGAAAATGATGAGTGACGAAGCAATAACTCAGGCTGCCCATGTAGAGGTATTGTATCGCGCCGCGCGCGCTGTGATCGCCCAGCACGACCTCCAGGAAGTTTTCCAAACCATCGTCAATGGGGCGGCGGAAGTGTTGCAGGCGCAGCGGGTGTTGCTCTTTGCGGTGGACATGCAGGCTGAGCGCATCACCCACATAGCCAAGGGAGGCGCGGACCCTGAGCCCATCGTGCCCATCAGCTTCGCGGAGCTGAACGAGGGGCTTGCCGGCTGGGCCATTCGGGAGCGCCAGATCGCATTTTCTGCCAAAGCCATGGTCATCGGCGACCCGCGTGAATCTCCGGAGGTGCGGCGGCGTCGCACCGAGATGGGGATTGGCTCGTTGTTGGTGGCGCCCATCGTGCGCGAGGCGCAGGTACTGGGAATTCTGAGTGCCGTCAATACCATGTCGCAGCCCGATTTTACGGCCGAGGACATCGCTCTCATGGAGGCCCTGGCGGAACAGGCCGCGGCGGCCATCCATAATGCCCGGCTGTTGGCGCAGGCGCAGCACAAGGCGGAGCTGTTGGCGGTGGGGGCGGACGTAACGCGCCTCATCAGCTCGATCCTCTCGCTGGAGGAGATGCTCCCGCGCGTGGTGGCTACCATCCAGGAGCGGTTTGGCCTGTACTACGCGGGCCTGTTCCTGCTGGATCGGAGCGGAAAATGGGCGGAATTGCGCGCTGGGTCGGGCGAGGCCGGGGTACAGATGCTGGCGGCCCATCACCGGCTGGAAGTGGGCGGTAATTCGATGATCGGCGCGTGTGTGGCGGAGGGACAGGCGCGGATCGCGCTGGACGTCGGCAAGGAAGCGCGCCGCTTCGACAATCCCTTTTTGCCGGCTACCCATTCGGAGATGGCCTTGCCGCTCATCGGACGCGGGCAGCACATTTTCGGCGCCATGACGATTCAATCCGACCGTGTGGCAGCGTTTGCGACGGAGGACATTGCCGCGCTGCAAATGCTGGCGGATCAGATTGCCATGGCTATCGAGAACGCTACGCTATTCGAGCAACGGGAGAAGCGGATCAAAGAGCTCTCGGTGCTTGCCGATCTGCAGCAGGCGTTTGCGCAGGCGCCCGACCTGGATGCCATTTTGCGCAGTGCCTATGAACAGGTCAGCCGCCTCTTCGACACCCAGGATTTTTTCATCGCCATCTATGAAGAGGGGCATGAGGAGTGGACGCTAGCGTTCCAGATGGCGCATGGACAATTGCAGGCACCCAGCAAGCACCCGCTGGGGCAGGGGCTGACCGGCTACATCATCCGCAATCGCGTTCCCCTGCATCTGGCCAACCTGGAGGAAAACCGCGCCTTCATGGTTTCGCAGGGGCTGAATCTGGTGGGCGATGAGGCGCTCTCGTGGCTGGGCGTGCCGCTCATCACTGCCAACAAGGTCGTGGGGGTGATGGCGGTCGAGAGTTATGAATTCGAGAATCTCTTCACGCCCTCTGATCAGGAACTGCTCCAGACCATTGCCCTGCAGGTCGCCAATGCGCTGGAGGCGAATCGCCTCTTCCGTGAAGTGCAACAACGCGCGGTTCAATTGCAGACGGCGGCTGAGGTGGCGCGGGCGACTTCTTCGCTGCTGCAGCCGCAGGAGCTGCTTGAACGTGCGGTCGAGCTGATCCGTGAGCGCTTCGATTATTACTACGTGGGCGCTTTCCTCACTGATGCAGAGGGACGGTGGGCGGTGTTGCGCGCGGGCACCGGTGAGGCGGGCCGCCGCATGTTGGAAGCCGGCCATCGGCTGGAGGTCGGCGGCACTTCCATGATCGGGGCCTGTGTGGCCGAGGGCCGTCCTCACATCGCCCTTGACGTCGGCGCTGAAGCGGTACGTTTCGATAACCCGCTATTGCCCGACACGCACTCCGAAATGGCCATCCCCCTGCGTCGCGGCGCTCAAGTCATCGGCGCGTTGACGGTGCAGTCCAGCCGCGAGGCGGCTTTCTCCGAGGAAGACGTGACCTTGATGATGATCATCGCCGATCAGCTGGCGGTGGCTTTGGAGAACGCCCGCCTGTTTGAGGCGAGTCAGCGCAACGCCGAGGAGGTGAACTTGCTGTTCCGCGCGACGGCCGAGCTCAGCGCCAGCCAGGACTACGCCGCCATTCTGGAGGTGCTGCGCCGTTACACCTCGCTGGAGGACGCGGACGCCTTTGTGAGCCTGGAGCGCTTCGACCGGCCCTGGCGGCCAGATGCGCCGCCCGCGGCTTTCTCACCGCTGGCGCGTTGGACGCATGAAGTGTCGTCTGAAGCTTTCGACGCGCATTACCTGCTGGCGTTGGCGGATGCTTCCCAGCGGGTGCGCCCGGAGGCGCCGTTGTGGATCCCTAATCTGGCGGCGGATGTCCAGCTGAGCGCCAGTACGCGGCGTTTCTTCCGCGAGCGGTTCAAGGCTGGAGCGTTAGCGCTTGTGCCGCTGGTCGTTGGCGGCGAGTGGTTGGGCCTGTTGGTGGCTGCCTACCGCAAGCCGCGCGAGTTTTCCACCTCGGAGACACGGATCCTGCTGAACCTGGCCGGACAGGCGGCGGTCTCTTTGGAGAACCGCGTGCGTCTGGAGGCGATTTCCCGCAAAGAGGTGGAGCAGAGCACTTTGCTCAACAACATTCCCGACTCGGTGTACTTCAAGGACACGGAGCTGCGCTTTACCCGCATCAACCCGGCGCAGGCTATAGCGTTGGGGGTGGAGGATCCAGAAGCGGCCATTGGGAAAACGGACCTGGACTTTTTTGTGGGACCGAGTGCGCAGGCGGCCTGGGAAGACGATCTGCGGGTCGTGCGCGACGGGGTCGCGGTCGTACAACGGCTCGAGCACATGTACAACCGTGAAGGGCAGTCGCGTTGGTTCCTGGCGACCAAGATCCCGATGCGCGACGCTTCTGGCAAGATCATGGGCCTGGTGGGCATCTCCTATAATGTAACGCGCTTGAAGAATATGGAGGATGAAGCGCAACGGCGCGCTGTGCAATTGCGGGAAGCGGCGTTGATTTCCCGTACTCTCTCGGCGATTCTGGAGGTCTCGGAACTGCTGCCGCAGGCGGTCACCTTGATTTCTGAGCGTCTGGGCTATCCGGGAGTGGCGCTCTTTTTGCAAGAGGAAGCTGGCGCGGAGGACGACCCACAATCCCGTCACGGGTTGCTGTTGCGCGCGGCTGCGGGCGAGCGTGCGGCGGAGCACCTGCAGGCCGGCTTGCGATTGCCGCTAGAGGGAGGAAGTCCAGCCGCGCGCAGCCTCGCACTGCGTGGGGCCCAGCTGTCGGAGGAGGTCAGTCTTCCTTTGCTGACGGCGCCGGAGGGGAATGGGCATGTGACTGAGATCGCCTTGCCGCTGCTGCGGGGCGAAAAGGCCCTGGGCGCGTTGTGTATCCATACCCTCGCCGCTGAGGGCTTCAGTGCGGACGACGTGGCGATGTTGCAGACGCTGGCTGACCAGCTGGCCAATGCGCTGGAGATCGCGCGCTTGCTGGCGGAAGCGGATCGTAATGTGCGCCAGCTCGAGGCGGCCATTGGAACGTACACGGTGGACTCCTGGCGGGAGTACCTCACCCGCACCCGGCGCCTGCGGGCGTATCGCTACGACGGCGTGGACCTGGAAATGATGACCGAACGCACTCCTGAAGCGCAACAGGCCTGGCGTGAGGGGCGCGCTGTGGTGTATCGGCAGCCGTCTTCCGATGGGACGGAAACTGAGGGAGAGGTCACGACCCTGGCCTTGCCCATCCGTGTGCGCGAGCAGGTCATCGGCGTGCTCCACATTCGCTCACGGGGGGAGCAGCTGGCTGCGGATACGCTGCCCCTCCTTGAAGAAATCGGCTCACGGTTGGGGCAGGCGCTCGAGGTGGCCCGCTTGTTGGAAGACACCCGGGCGCGGGCGGCGCGCGAACAACTGGCCGGCGCCATCTCTGGACGGGTGCGTGCTGAAATGGAAGTGGAATCGCTGTTGGAACGGGCCTTGCGTGAGCTCAGCCAGGCGCTCGGCGTGCGCCGGGCGGCCGTGGAATTGGAAGTGAAGGAGTAGGCCATGGCGACGAATGGCGTGATGAGGGAGCCCTCAGATCGGGAAATGCAGCTCCCCCGGCGGAAGAAGACGGATCCCCAACCTGCGCTGGCGCGGTGGCTCCGTGTCTGGGATGCCAACGGCGACGAGGTGCGCATGGCGACGCTCCTCAACCTCGCGTTGCTGATGGGCGGCATTGCCTCGATCGGGGTGCCGGCGTTCTTCGCGGGGATGCGCGCTCTGACGTCGCCGCTGCTTGTTTTGGGCGGGGTGAGCCTGGTGGGGCATGGCCTGGGGCTGTTCTTCAACAAACGGGGCGCTTATCATCCTGTCGCTGCGACCTATGTGCCCTTCGTCTTCGTGTTGGTGGCGCTGGCGATTCTCACCGGGGGGGGATCGCGTTCCAGCCTGTGGGTATTTTTCGTGTGGCCGATGGTGATTGCTACGAGTTTCCTCTCCCGCACGGCGGCGCGCGGCCTGTTTCTGGGGACCGTACTGTTGGGGGTGGGGATCCTCGTGGCGGAGGAGACCGGCGTTTATGTGCCACCCGGGGAAGCGGCTGTCGAGGCCCGGCGTGTTATTCCTCTGTTTGTGGTGCTGCTGTTGGGCATGTGTATGCCGTTGTTGGGAGACGTTTTGGGCTATCTCTCGGCGATGCGAGCCGAATTTGAAAAGGCTGTGATGACCCTGCAGCATCACCGGGCGTCGTTGGAACTGCAGGCGCGCGAGCGTACCGCTGAGGCGGAATACTTCTCCCGCAATCTGATGATGTTGGAGGAACTTGATGCTATCATCGCTCTGGCGACCGATCTGGGGGAGCTGCTGGACCGGACGGTGCATTTGCTCTCCGAGACTTTCAATGCCTATGAGGTGATGGTGTTCCTGGCGGATGAGAGCGGCAAGCGCCTGGTGTTGGAGGCATCGGTGCGGGGATTGTCCCCTGACATTCAGCTGCGTCTGGGCGAGGAAGGGATTGTCGGCTATGCCACGGCCATCGGACGCCCTTATGTGGCGACCGACGTGCGCGCCGATCCTTACTACAAGCCATTCCCCGAGCTGGCGGCTTCGGCCTCGGCGGCGGCTTTGCCCATCATCTTGCAGGGGGAGGTGCTGGGCGTGGTGGCTTTGGAGAGCACGGCGCCCGACGCGTTCTCCGAAATGGTCATGGAAGTGCTCTCGGCGGTGACCAACGTCGTGGGTGTGGCCATTCTCAATGTTCGTCATCTGGAGCAGTCCCGCCGTCTGCAGGAACGGCTCTCGCGGTACGAACAGGAAGAGTTCCTGGGGCAATGGCGGCAGCTCTTCGCGCGGCGGCAGGGGCACATCGGCTTGTTGTATGACCTGGTGCAGGTACGGCCGGTCGTGCCGGAGGAGGGTGAGGCACTTTTTGGCGGCCTCCAACCCGTGCAGATTGAGGCCCAGGATCGCCCGGACGGCGGGCACGTCTTGCTCGTGCCTCTCAATGTGGGTGAGCGCACGTTGGGGCGGATGGCATTCGAATCCGACCGCCCCTGGCGTGAGGATGAGCGCGCTTTGGTGGAAGCGGTCACCAGTCAGCTCGGCCTGGCGTTGGAGAACGCCCGGCTGCTGGAGGCGACCCGGCGCAGCGCTCTATTGGAACAGACTGCCGGCGAATTGACCTCGCGTTTCCGCCAGCAGGTGGAAATCGAGGCCGTCTTGCAGCAGGCGCTGGCAGACCTGGCGCAGGCGTTAGGCTCGGAACGCGCTGCCGTGCGGCTGATGTTGGAAGAGGAAAGGGAGGGCCAGGCCTGATGGAAACTCAAACCGCGCCTGCAGCGGCCTCTTTGAACTGGTGGGAACGGCTGATACGGGTGGCGTCCCCTGATCCTGAAATAGAACGTCAGGGGCGGGTTTTCAATATTTTGATGTTGGTCAGCACGGGATTGGTGTTGTACCTCGCCACTTCTTTTCTCGCGAGCTACCTGTTAGGGTATCTGGACGTGACGACGGCGGCCATTGCAGCGGCGTTTCCGCTGGCGTTTGTGCCTGTCTCTCTAGGCTGCATCGCGGTAGTCAAGCGCGGCCATCTGCGGCAGGCGGTTCCTGCATATGTCTGGATCAATTTTGTGGGGATCGGGGCCGCGGTGTATGTGTTTGACGGCCCGGTGTCTGCCGCGTGGGTGTTGTTCATCTGGACGGTCACCGTCGCGGGCATTTTGATTGCCCCCCGCTACGCGCTGCTGATGACGGGGCTGGTTGTCGGCTGCTATGGGTTGTTGCTGGGGGCCTCGCGGCTGGGGCTCTATACCCCACCTATCTTGTTGCCGCCGCAAGGCAGGACTTTTTTGACCTTTGCGTTCATCCTCGGGGTGCTGGTCACCACGGGGGGACTGCTCACGTATCTGAACATGCGCAGCCTGAATGCCGCCTTCAGCAATGTGACCGCGATGAAACAGCAGTTGGAGCTCTCGCAGCAGCAATTGGAGCAGCGCGTCGCCGACCGCACGGAGGCATTGCAGCGCCGGACGGCGCAGTTCGGGGCCATCGTCGCGGTAGGACAGGGAATCGCGGGGCTCACGGATTTGGGCGCGCTCTTGCAGACGGCAGCTGACTTGATCTGCCAGCATTTCGCTATCACGCATGTGGGCATTTATCTGGTAGATGATGTCCGCGCCTCGCTGCGTTTGCGGGCGGCGGCGGGTGGAGTGGGATCGCAGCGCTTCGCGGAGCGCGCCAATCTGCTCCTGGCCGAACACGGTATGGTGCAGAGCGTCGTGAACACCGGGCGCCTGCGGCTGGCCACGACGCCCATGGAACTGGCGCGTTGGGCGGGGCCGCCAGAATGGCCCGTCATTCAGGCCGAGCTGGCTTTGCCTCTGGTGAGCGGCGGCGCGGTGATAGGGGTCCTGGACCTCCTGAGTGTTGAGGTGGGGACATTCGACCAGGAAGCTCGTGAGGCCTTGACTTTGATGGCGAACAACCTGACGAGCACCCTTGAAAATACACGCCTGCTGGCCGATATGCGGGAATCGTTGAGCCGTTTGGAAAAGTACCAGGAGGAAGATGTGGTGCGCGGTTGGCGAACGGCGCTGGCGCGGCGAAACCGCCGGGTGGATTATGCCTATGATCGCCTGATGATCCAACCCGGTCTCTCCGAAGAGCTGGAGCAGCTGGTGGAAAATTATGCGCCTGCAGGCGTGGAGACGCTCGAATACGGCGGAGCCTATTGGCTGATGGCGCCGCTGCGGGTGCAACAACGCTTGTTGGGTACCCTGGCCTTCGAATCGCCGCGCCCCTGGACTGAGGATCAACAGCGTCTGGCGACGACGGTGGTGGACCAATTGGGGCTGGCGCTTGAAAACGCCCGGCTGCTGGAGGACACCCGGCTCAGCGCCCAACGTGAGCGCGCCCGGGGTGAGATTGTGGGACGGGTGCGCGGCTCGGTGCAGATAGATGCCGTCTTGCGCAGCGCCGTGGAAGAGCTGGGACGCGCGCTCCAGGTGGATCGCGCCCGGATTCAGCTGCTGCCGCCTTCTGGCTCCGGCAGGGCCAATCCCAAGGTTGGGGGATGACATGAGGCCGCTACGGAAATCGCGGAAAGGGTGGGCGGTGTTGGGCTTTTGCCTCTCGCTGGCGTTGCTGGCTTCGGCCTGTGCGCGAACGCCGGCCCCGACCGCGTCGCTTGCTCCCGTTGCTTTGACGCCGGCGCCGTCGGCCTCGCTGCGGCTGTTTCTCATTTATGGCGGAGACGTATCGGAGACCTGGGGCGGGCAGGTGCGGATTGGCCTGGTTGAAACCCTGGTCAGGGAAGGAGAATATCGGCTGGGGGAGACCCTGGTGTTGGGTGAATATCGGCTGCCCCTCGATGTCGGAACACTGGTCGCGCCGGGCACGACGGCGATCGCGGAGGCCATCGCCCAGAGCCAGGCGTTTGCCCCTGATATTCTCATCACGGTGGGCAATCAGGCGACCCGACAGGTGATTTCGGCTTACCCCGATCCCCATCAGCGGATCGTGTTTTGCAGTTTCAGCGGCAACGTCATCGCCAGCGGCTTGAACCGTCCCAACGTGACGGGCGTTTTGGAGCTGCCCTACCCGATCCAGACGGGGCGCCTGGCGGTGAGCATGCTCGAAAATCCCGCGAAATTTATGGTTCTCGGGGACGTTTCCTCAACCGATAACGTGGCGACGGAGGCCATCTTCGAGGCCCTGCTCAAGGATCCGCCGCACCCGGCCACACCCGTCTGGCGTCAGACGGATGATTGGGAGGAATGGCAGACGTTCGTGCAGGAAGCCGCGACGCTGGATTTCGTGATTTTGGGCAAATACGATCACGTGCACGACGCTGCTGGCGCGCCGGTGCTGCCTGACGAAGTCCTGCGCTGGACGCTCCTGAATTCCGAGGCGCCGGTGTTTGGCCTGTGGCAGGAGACGGTCACGCAAGGCGCTGTGGGCGGCCTGGTTCTGTCGGGCGAGGAGCAGGGCAAATCCGCGGCCCGGCTGGCGCTCAGGATTGTGGGTGGGACGGATCCGGCGGCGCTGTTGCCACAGCGTCCTGAGCGCAACATCCTGACGCTCAACCTGGCTGCAGCGCGACATTGGGGGTTGCTGGCGCCTTTTGAGCTGTTGGTCACCGCCAGTGTTGGCGGCACTTTCCCGGTGCCGTGAGCCGTTGGCATTGTCGCGGGGAAGCTGCTGGCGGAGTTGGGTGAAGGGAAACAAGGGCGCAATAAAAGTTACCAGTGCGGAACCGGAGCGTTTCCAATTGGGAACCGCATCGTTTCCCACCTGGCAGAGAGTTTTACATGCCTGGTAAAGAATTTTGCAAGCATGAGAACGTAGACGTGCGAACGTGCGAACGTAAGATCCGCTGACTTGCTGATTCGCTTATTTTCAGGGGAGATTGAGCATGCACAGAAAAGGCTTGAGCCTGCGTTGGCAGATGGTGCTCATCATCGTCGTGTTGCCCTTGCTGCTATTGACGCCGTTGCTGTTTTTCGCGGGTGCGCAATTCCGCAGCGAGTATCGGGAGGCGCGCTTGGGAAAAGGGCACATGATCACGCAGCAGGTACGTCAGCACGTGGATGTAGTCGCGCCGTTCATTGCTTCGGTGCGTGATGTGCCGGGCCTGGAGCGTTACCTGCGCGATAGTATTGCCGGTCAGCCGGAGCTGGCTTTCGCGGCCCTGGTACGCGGCGATGGCATCATCGTGCTGCATTCGACGTCGGGTATGGCGGGGCAGGTCCTGATGGATCTGAACGTCCCGGATGTGCAAGTTCTCCAGACGCGCGTGCCGCAGTACGGTAACCTGCATCTCGTGGTCCGCCGCATGACTCGTCCCGACATCTCCGGGCAACGCTTGTACGCCGTGGTGGGGGCTTATAGCCCGATCGTCGATCCCCCCTGGTTGCCCTGGTTGCCGGTGGGCGGTGTGCTGATTTTGGCGCTGTTGTTACTGGTGCTGTTGCAGGTCTTCATGCGGCGCGCGGTGCTCAAACCCTTGGAGCAGCTCGCTGAGGGCGCTGCGATCGTGGGGGCGGGCGACCTTTCCTATGAAATTGGCATCCGCCGCGGCGATGAGATCGGCTTCCTGGCGCAATCGTTCAACGCCATGAGCGGTCGGTTGCGGGAGCTGGTGACGACGCTCGAGCAGCAAGTCGAAACGCGCACGGCAGACCTCGCGCGCCGTAATCAACAGCTTCAGGCGGTCTCTCTGGTCGCCCGGGAGGCGGTGACCATTCAGGACTTGCCCACGCTGTTGGAGACCACGGTCAACGCGATTTCCCGACACTTCGGGTATTATCACGCCGGCATCTTTTGGGTAGATCAGCCGCGGGAATGGGCCGTGCTGCGCGCTGCTTCTTCAGAGGGCGGACAGCGCATGTTGGCGCGGGGACACCGTCTGCGGGTAGGACAGCAGGGCCTCGTGGGGAGCGTGGCGGCGACAGGGCAACCGCGCATCGCCCTGGATGTGGGGGAGGACGCCGTTTGGTTCGACAACCCCGACCTGCCCGAGACCCGCTCGGAGATGGCGTTGCCGCTGGTGGACACCGAGCAGCACGTTGTGGGCGTGTTGGACGTGCAGAGTTCTCAGGTGAGCGCTTTCTCTCCCGCCGACATTGAGGTCTTACAGCTGCTGGCAGATCAAGTCTCGGTGGGGCTGCGCAATGCGCTGCTCATCGAACAGACGCAGAGCACGCTGGCCGAGCTCCAGGCCATTCAGCAGGACTACCGGCGGGAAGGCTGGGCGCGCGTGCTGAGTCGGCTCCAGGTGCAGGCGTATGAATACGATGGCGTGTTGGTCGAGCCGGTGTTGCCCTTGCCGGTGCCGGTGGAGCGCCTGACCGAAAGTAACACCCCCCTGGCCACTGGCGAGGCCGCGACGGTGATGACGCCGATGCAATACCGGGATCAGACCATCGGCATGTTGACGCTGTCGGATCCGGGGCGCGTGTGGACGGAAGAGGAATTCGCGTTGATTCGCAGTGTGACGGATCAGGTCGCTTCGGCGCTGGAGACGGCGCGCCTCTTCGAGGAGACGCAGCGCACGGCGCGGCAGCAGGCGTTGCTCAACGCGGTCTTGCAGACAGCGGCCATGACCCTCGACCCCGATCAGGCGCTTGAGGAGATCGCGACGATTCTGGCGCGGGGTTTGGCGATGGCAGTGGGAGTCTTTATCTTCCCGCGCCGCGCCGCGACGGCGGAAGGCGGCGTGCCGCTGCCTCAAGAAGTGCGCTTGCAGGCCTTCGTGCTGCCCGAAGGTGAGAAGGCGCTCGACGCCGGGGCCTTCTATATGCTGCCCGCTGATTTGCAGATTTTCTTCCATGGGTTGATGGAGCCAGAACTGGGGAAACTGCTGCCGCTAGGACAGGTGCCATCGTTGGCCGGGAGTTACGACCTCGAGCGTGTGCTGTATGTGCCCATCCGCACGGCGACAGCGCAGGCGGGTTTCCTGGCGCTGGTGCGCCGGCAACAGGACGTGTTGCTTGACCCGGACACCCGCGCCCTGGCGCGCAACCTCGCCGGCCAGGTCGCCGTGGTCCTGGAAAACCTGCACCTCATGGAAGAGACACAGCGCCGTTCCGCCGAATTGCAGCTGCTGTATGAGGCCTCGCTGCGCTTTGGTCAGGTGCGGGATCCCGAAGCGACGGAAAGACTGGTCGTGGAAGAGGCGCAGGAGCTGCTCGTAGCGGCTGGGGCCGCCTTCTGGCGTTACGACGAGGCTCACGAGACCCTCCAGTGCGTGTGCGCGCAAGGGACGCTCACGTCCTATCAGGGGCTCGGGGTGCAACCGGGGCAGGGGCTGCCGGGCACGGCCTGGAGCGAGCGTCGGGTCATTCAGACCGGGGATTACATGACCTGGGAGCAGCTCGGTGCGGGGGAACTTTCGACCGTGGGGCCGGCGTTGGGCATCCCCTTGCTGGCAGCGCGCGGCGTGATTGGTGTGCTGTTGGTCACCCGTCCTCGCGGCGGGATGCCTTTCGACGCGGTAGTGAGCCGGCTGGCGGAACTCTTCGCCGCACAGGCGACGGTGGCTTTGGAAAACGCGCGTCTGTACCAGGAAAGCGCCCGGCGCGCGCGCGACCTGCAGCAGCTGTACGAGGCTGGCCTCGACATGATCGGGATGCGCGAGGTAGAGGCGGTGCTCACGCGGGGCGCGGAGTGGGCCTTGCGCCTCCTGGGCGTGCAGCGGACCCGCGCTTTCTTCTGGGCGCGTGGCAACGCCACTCCTTTCTCCGGTCATGCCGGGGCATCGCCCGCCTATGTGACTCCCGAAACGCTAGCCCCGCCTCGGGTCGCGGGTGTGACGGCCCGCGTGTTGCACGAGGGACAGCCGGTGATCGTCAATCGCTTGATTTCTGGGGACGAGATTGCGCCGGCCTTGCAAGAGCTGGGCCTGGTTTCCCAGGCCGCGGTGCCGTTGCGCCTGGGTGCGGAGACGGTGGGCGTGCTTTTCGCCAACAGCACCCAGGAGGGCTTCTTCACCGAGGAGGCGGTGCGTTTGCTGGAGTTCTTGGGGTCGCAGCTGGCGACGTCGGCGCAGAACGCGCTGCAATTCGGGCAGCTGCAGCAGACCCTGGCGGTGGTGGAGATGCAGGCCCGTTACCGCGATGCCGTCGCGCAGGGGACGGCGCAGCTGGCGGAACGGGGCACCGAATCCCTGCCGACGGTGTTGCAGCTTCTGGGGGAAACACTGGAAACTGACGCGGCGCAATACTGTGAATTGCGTTCGGAGGGCGCCGGTGGGTACTGGGAAGTGGCCGCACGGTGGACGCAGTCGAGCGCTGCCGGCCAGGCCGTGGCCGCCGCGTCCAAATGGCGCCGGGAAGATGTCCTGGAATGGCTGCCGGCCTTGCGCGCGGAGGGGATTGTCCGTGCGGATTGGCATGGCGCCAGTGCGGCGGAGCAGCGGATGTTGCAGGCCTTGGGCTTCCACTCGTTGCTGTTGATCGCGGTGCCGGGCGAGACGGCGGAGCCGAACTTCATGGCTTTTGGCAACAGTCAGCGGGAACGCGATTGGAAGCCGGAGGAGCTGATTTCGGTGCGCACGGTGGCGGCGGCGCTTTCCAGCACCCTGGCGCGGGAGCGGCTGTTCCGCGAAGTGCAGGCGGCGCTGGCCGAGACCGAGATGTTGTACGAAGCCGGGGGCGCGCTGAACGCTGCGCAGACTTACGGGCAGATTCTGGACGTGATGCGCCAGTACACGGCGCTCGGCAGCGGGGCGCACTTCGCGGCGACGTTGTTGTATGACCGGCCCTGGACCGAGCGTCAGCGCCCGACGAAGGCCCTGCTGGCGGCCCGCTGGACCGCGACGCCGGCAAGCGACGTTTCCCTCCTGGCGCGGGGCAACGCCTTCTCTTTGCTGGAACCCTACCTGCGGCGCGAGCGCAGCTCGACGATCACGGACGTGACCCGCGAAGTGGAGCCCCTCGCCCCGGCGCGCATCTTTTTCGAGGAAGACCTGGGGGCGCGCACCCTCGTGTTCGCCCCGCTGGCGGCAGGCGGGCAGACCATCGGCACGCTGATGGCGGCCTTTGATGCCGTGACTCGCCTCACAGAGGAAGAGCAACGCCGATTGAGCACCCTCACAGGGCAGGCGGCGATCGCCATCCAGAACCTCTATCAGCTGGAAGCCACTGCGGCGCGGGCGCGGCGCGAGCAGCTCATCCGCGAGATCGGCGAGCAGTTGCAGGCAGCGCCGGACGTGCAGAGCGTGTTGCAGACGGCAGCGCGCGAATTGGGACGCGCTTTGGAGACGCCGCGGGCGGTAGTGCGCCTTGGCGCTGTGGGACCCGCGCGACGCAAGAAACCTACCGGAGAGCTGGCGTCGCGCGCTGCTGACGAGCCGAATCCCGTGGAAGATGATGGCGCGTCCACGGAGGAGTAGGGAGACCTGAGAGTATGAATGCTGATGCCTTGCAATTTGACCCGGGTGTTTCGCTGGCTGCCATAACGGCGATTTCCAGGTCCGCGCTGCGTGCGGGGGGACTTGCGCAGCTGGGCGAACAGATCGTGGCTCTTGTCACGCAGCTGTGCTCTTGCCCGGCGGCGCTCTTCTATGCTGCCGATGGCGACTCCAAGACGGCGTCCCGCCTGCTTCCGCGCGCGGCGGTGGGGCTGCCCCTTGTGCAGCTCCCGCCGCTGGGAGTGGTCAACCTGGAACGGGACGGGGTGCGTGAAGAGCCGGTGGTATGGCAGACGCCGGAACAGATGGCGGTGTTGCAGTTGCCAACGTCCCCGCAGGGCGTGCTCCTGGCGCCGGTCACCCTCGCCGGGAAAATAATTGGCCTGATCTGCGCACTGCAGCTGGAGCCGGGCAAGGCCTTCTCACCCGCCGCGCCGCCGCTGTTGGGCTTGCTGGCGGCCCACGTCGGGGACACGCTGGAATCCATGACCGCTTATCGGGAGCTGGAGCAGGATTACGAGCTATTACAACGGCGGTATCAGGCGATGAGCTCGATGTACGAGATCTCGCTCGAACTGGCGCGACAACAGCGCGAGCTGGATCCCATGCTTGAGAGTTTGGGGCCCCGCATTGTGAGATTGCTCGATGCTACCGGCGGCGGTATCTGGCTCTGGCGTGAGGGAGAGCAGCAGTTGGAGCTGGTGCTGTCACTGCAGAGCGGCTACGCGACCAAAGTGGGGACGCGGTTGGCGCCGGGTGAGGGGTTGGTGGGCCAGGCCTATGTCGCCAAACAGCTCCAGGTACGGAATGATTACGGACAGTGGGCCAATCGTCCTGCCGAATTCCAGGCCGCGCCTTTCCGCGCGGCCATGGCCATTCCTCTTTTGTGGCAGGATCAGGTCGTCGGCGTCCTTGTGGCGACGGATGACCGGGAGGGGCGAGCTTTCACGCCTTACGATCAGTATCTGGGACAGTTGCTGGCCAGCCAGGTGGTGATCTTCATTCAAAACGCGCAGCTTTTCGGTCAGACCCAAAGATCTCTGGCACGGACTGAGGCGTTGTATCGGGCGAACCGTTCTGTCACCTCCCTGGTGAGCGTTGAAGAGACGTTGCAAACGGTGGTGGACGGCGTGGCCGAGGTGCTCGACGCGGATCAGGTGGTGATCTACACCTTCAACTTTACGGCTGAAGAGGTCACGCACGCGGTGAGAGGCGGCCGGATCCGGGAAGAGCATAATTTGCTTTCCTTCGATGAGTTACAGCACGGCTTGAGTGGCTGGGTGATTGCTAACCGGCAACCGGTCTATTCGCCTAAGGGCTTTGAGGACCCCCGTGAAGGTCGGGAGGCCAGCGAGCGACGCAAACGCCATCGCACCGGGGCTGTCATTGTGGTCCCGTTGCAGTATCGCGGCGAGTTGCTAGGGACAATGACGGCTTTCAACAGCCTGGATCGCCCTGATTTTTCTCCTGAGGATGTAGACCTGATGGTCGCCATGGCCTCACAGGCGGCGGCAGCGGTGGCCAACGCGCAGCTGTTTGAAAACATGCGCCGGGCTCTCGTCCGCACGCAGGCCCTGTATCAGGTGGGGCGCGCGGTCATGCTGGTGAAAGACCTGGAGGAAGTGTTGCAGGAGATCACCGAGCAGGTCGCCGCTACGTTGCCGGCCAATCGGGTGTCCCTCATGACCTTCGATGTGGAAACGGAGCGGGTAACGCATTTCGCGCGCGGCGGACCGGGCAAGGAATTCATCGCCTTGGACGTGTCATATCAGGAACTCTGGGCGGGGTTGAGCGGGTGGGTGCTGCGCGAGGGCCATCCGACGCTCTCTCCAAAGGACCGGCCCGACCCGCGTGAGACGCCGGAGGTGCAGCAACGCCGCCTGGAAACGCACTGCGGTTCCATCATGGTGGCGCCGATTATCTACCGCGGCGTGACGTTGGGCACGATGACGGCGATCAACTTGCCGGAGGAGCGCGACTTCAACGACGAGGATCTGGAACTCCTCGTGGGCATGGTCAATCAGGCGGCGGCAGCGATCGCCAACGCGCAGTTGTTTGCGGCGGCACAGCGCCGCACGCAGTTGTTGAGCACGGGGGCGGAGGTCTCGCGGGCGGCGTATTCGATCCTTGACGTGGATGAATTGCTGCCCCAGCTCGCGGCCCTCATTCGCGAGCGCTTCGGTCTCTACTACGTGGGGATTTTCCTGGTGGACGCGGAAGGACAGTGGGCCGTGTTGCGCGCCGGCACCGGGGAAGCCGGCGCGCGGATGCTGGCGGCGGGACATCGGTTGCGGGTCGGGGGGCAATCCATGATCGGGGCGTGCGTGGCCACCCGTCAGGCGCGCATTGCCCTGGACGTGGGGGCGGAGGCGGTGCGTTTTGACAACCCCGAACTGCCGGCGACGCGCTCTGAAATGGCGCTGCCCCTCGTCGCGCGCGGCGAGGCGGTCGGCGCCATGACCATTCAATCGGAGCTGCCGCGAGCCTTCAGCGAGGACGACATCCTCATGTTGCAGACGATGGCGGATCAGATCGCGACGGCGATTGTGAATGCCCGGCTGTTCAGTCAGGCGCGCCGGGCGGCGTTAGAGGCCGAGTCCAACCAGATTTTGCTCAGGTCCATCATCGAATCTATCCCCAACCCCGTCTTCTACAAGGACATCCACGGAGTCCATCGCATCGTCAACAAGGCCTTTGCTGAGGAGGTGTTGGGCCTGCCGCCAGAACAGATTTTGGGCAAGACTATGCTCGAATTGCCGGAAGCCATTGATCCCGAAGTGGCGCGGCCACAGCATGAATCCGATATGGCGTTGATTCGTGAGCCGGGGGTGCAGACGTTCGAGACGCGGTCGCGGTATGCGGATGGCGTCGAGCATGACGTGATTTTCAGCAAATCTACGGTTTTTGATGCTCAGGGCGCCGTGATCGGCATGGTGGGGGTGATGAACGATATTACCTCCCGCAAGCAGCTGCTCGCTGCCCTGGAATACCGCACGCAGCAATTGCAGACGGCGGCGGAGATTTCGCGGGCGACCTCCTCGATCCTCAACCTGGAGGAATTGCTGCCTCGCGCTGTGGAACTCGTCCGCGAGCGTTTTGGATATTACTACGTCGGCGCTTTCCTGATTGACGATACGGGAAAATGGGCCGTGTTGCGCGCTGGCACCGGCGCGGCCGGCGCGCAGATGCTGCAGATGGGACACCGCCTGCTGATTGGCGGGCAATCCATGGTGGGAATGGCGATGCAGGAACGCCAGTCCCGTATCGCCTTCGACGTGGGCCGTGAGGCGGTGCGTTTCGACAATCCGCTTTTGCCGGAGACCCGCTCGGAGATTGCCCTGCCCTTGATCTCGCGCGGCGACGTGATCGGTGCGCTGACCATTCAATCCGCCTTGCCGGAGGCGTTCTCCGAAAGCGACATTCTGGTGCTGGAGACGGTGGCGGATCAGATCGCCAGTGCCATTGCGAACGCCTGGCTCTTTGCTGAGGCCCAGGAGCGGTTCGAGGAGTTGCAGCGTCTGCAACGCGAACTTACCGGTGAAGCCTGGGCCCACTATGTGCGCGGACAGACAGTGGTAGGATATGCCTACGATGCGGCCCGCCTGGTTCCGTTGCTGGAATCCGGCTCGGAACCGGCGGATGAAGTGAGCCAGCTGTGGCGGCAACGTGAAGCGTTAGCGCTGGCCGACCTGACGCACGGGGAGATGGTGCAGCGACAGGACGATCAGGGGGCCTTTGTGCTGGCGCCTATCACCTCGCCGCTGGGCGAACCCTTGGGGGTTTTGGGGGTGGATACCACGCTCGAGACGCCGGAGGCGGGTTGGTCGGAGGAGGATCTGGAGCTGCTTCAGGCGGTGCGCGAGCAGGTCGGCATGGCCTTGGAAAACCGGCTGTTGTTTGAGCAGACGACGTCGGTGCTGACCGAGACCACGACCCTGTATGAGGTGGGACAGAAGATCACCGAGGCGCACACCGAGGCGGACATCTTCCACGCGGTGATCGAGGGCCTCAGCCGTCGTCCGGAGTCAGAACGGGTGTCGGTAGGGCTTTTCGAGCCGCTGGACAATCCGGCGCAGCTGCGTGTGGTAGATGGTTGGGCGCGCGAAGGGCAAGCCGTGGCAGCGGGTAATGTCTATCCGCTGTTGTACTGGCAGGCGGTGTATACATCCCTGGAGGGTGAGGGCGCGTTTATATGCCCGAATATTGATCAGGAGTCGCGGTTCGGTCCGGAAATCCGGGGCATGTTCGAGTATTTGAAGGTGCGCGGCTTTGTGGCTTTCCAGCTGCGGGTGCGCGGGATGCTTTACGGCACCATTCTCGTCTACACGAAAGAGCCGCATGAGTTCACCCCTGAGGAATTGCGCTTCTATGCCACGCTGACACGCAACACCTCCGTAGCGTTGGAGAACCTGTTCCTGTTGGAGACGACGCGGCAGGAGGCCGAACGTCGCGCCCTGCTCAATGAAGTGATGAGCACCGCCTCCGCCAGCCTCGATCCTGACGATCTGGTCCATGACACGACACAGCTGATCGCGCAACGGCTTGAAATGCCGGCCCTCTACTGGGTCTACCGCGGTGGAGTGCTTGAAGCTGCGGCTGTGTACCGTTTTGACGGTTCGGCGCTGGTCGTGGAAGGGCCTCAGGAGCGGTTTGTGCCCGAAGATGTCCCGGAGTTGACCGAAGCGGTGTTGTCAAAGCTCGATTATCGGTGGAACTTTACGTCCTCACCGGGATTGGTGAGTCCCTTCGATGTCTATCGTACGGCGCTCGATCTGGAGGAGCTCCTCGTGCTCCCCGTGCTGATCCGTGACGAGGTGTTGGGGGTGCTGGTGCTGGGACAGCAGCGCGGACATCCGGCCATTGACGAGAATGAGACGGCCTTCTTGCGCAACGCCGCGGTGAACATCGGCGTGGCGCTGGAAAACGCGCAGCTGTACCAGGAAGCCCAGGAGACGGCGGAAAAACTCAAGGAGGTTGACCGCCTGAAGAGCGAATTCCTGGCGAACATGTCGCACGAGTTGCGCACGCCCCTCAACTCCATCATCGGCTTCTCGCGGGTGATCCTCAAGGGGATTGACGGCCCGATTACCGATCTGCAGAAGACAGACCTGGAGGCGATCTATCAGAGCGGACGGCACTTGCTGGAATTGATCAACGACATCCTCGATCAATCCAAGATCGAAGCGGGTAAGATGGAGTACACCTTCGAGCCAACAGACTTGATGGAGATTATTCGGGGGGTGATGTCAACCTCGATTGCTCTGGTCAAGGACAAGCCGATCGAGCTGCAGCAGCAGCTGCCCGAAGCCCTGCCCACGATCATCGCTGATAGCCGGCGGATACGCCAGGTGTTGTTGAACCTGGTGGGCAATGCCGCCAAATTCACCGAGCAGGGCTTCATCTCGCTGTCGGCGTGGGCGGACGAGGAATGGGTCACGATTGCCGTGCAGGACTCCGGTGTAGGGATTCCCAGGGACCGCTATGGCGCGGTGTTCACCCCCTTTGAGCAGGTGGATTCCTCCTCATCGCGGCGCTTTGGAGGCACGGGACTGGGGCTGCCGGTAAGCAAGCGGTTTGTCGAAGCCCATGGCGGTTCGATCTGGTTTGAGAGCGAGCTGGGCGTCGGCTCGACCTTCTATGTGAAATTGCCCATCGCCGGCCCGCCGGCAGAAAAGCCCGCTGAGGAAGAATGGCCCGTCCGCGCTCCCCGCTCCGAGGGCGAGGACTCCAAGGGATTGCTGGTGTTGACCGTGGATGACGACGCCGGCGTGATCACGCTGTTCCGACGGTATCTGAGCAAGCAGGGATACCGGGTTGTGGGCCTCACACGTGGCGACCGCGTGGTGGAGGAGGCCAAACGCCTCAAGCCGTATGCCATCACCCTGGACATTTTGATGCCGGATCGCAGTGGCTGGGAGGTGATTCGTGATCTCAAATCCGATCCGCTCACCCGCAATATTCCCGTGATCGTGTGCTCTATCCTCGCCGAGCGCGACAAAGGCCTCAGTATGGGCGTGGCGGACTATCTGGTGAAGCCTATTCTGGAGCAAGATTTGTTGAGCGCGTTGGCCCGGCTTTCCCATGACCTTACCAAGACGCATGTGCTGGTGGTGGACGACAATCCAGATGATCGGAACCTGCTTGAACGTATATTGGCTGATGCTGGCTACATCGTCGCTACTGCCAGCAACGGCGTGGAAGCGATTGCGGATCTGGCTCTGTCGCCGCCCGACCTGGTAGTGCTCGACCTGATGATGCCCGACGTGGATGGCTTCGCCGTCCTGGAGAACATGAAGGCGCGCCCGGAGACCTGCGATATTCCCGTCATCGTTGCCACGGCCAAGGAACTCAGTGCGGCTGAGCGGGCCGCCTTGACGGTGCGGGTGCAGGCTCTGTTGCAGAAGGGCCTCTTTGACCAGGAGCGCCTCTTAGAGGATGTGGCAGCGGCGTTGGCGCGGTTGGGCCCGGCGCGTCAAGATACCCATCGGTGAGGCTTTGTTGCACTGCCAACCTTTCTTGACAGTGCTGACTCTTCGTTGTACAATGGGGACATTGCTGGCGGGACAGCCCCAGGCAAGGAGTGCATTTTCAGATAATTCACAGGAGGTAGAATCATGCCGTACGTAATCACTCGCATTTGTGAACGGGTAGGCGCTTGTGTGGAGGTGTGCCCCACGGAATCAATTCACTTTGTGGATGACAACAAGGACTGGCCTACTTACTATATCAACCCTGATACCTGCATTGATTGCGGCGCCTGCGCTGCGGAGTGCCCTAATGAGGCCATCTTCCCGGAGGAGGACGTGCCGGACGCCTATCAGGATGATATTAAGAAGAACGCCAAGTTTTATGAGAGCGGTCCGGGGGCGGATCTGATCTAAGGTTTCCCTGGGTTATTTGAAAACAATCGGGTTCGTGACAGGGTGCCCTTTCACGAACCCGATTGCTTGCGTATGGCAGAGGTTAGCTGATATAAATGGGGCTGGAGAAAATCCATCCGACGCGCCGACCCCGGAAGTGTCGGTAAACTTCGACGCGATAGATGCCGGCTTCTGCCGACGTGTAGCTGAGTACGGTGTCCGTCTTCTTGCTGACCAGTCGTCCATCGCGCAACAGACGGATTTCGCCTTTCGCCGGCACGCTGACTTCCAGCGTCACGGCGCCCAGCCGTTTGAGCTCTTCGCCCATCGTGCGCCGCGCGGCGCCGCTGCGGGCGAGGAATTGAAAGCCATGTGTGGGGTAGGGCAGGTCGTAGCCCGCCCAGGTGCGCCCCGCGCGCAGGGCGTCATAAATCAGGCGGCGATCCCGGCTTTCCTCGCCGGTCAGCGGGCCATCGGTGAGGATGTGCGTGTTGACGCAACGGAAAAGATAGGCATAGGGGAAGACCACTCGCTGCAGGCCGGCCATTTTGTACAGGCCAGCGTGCGCGTCGGCGCCGCCGAGCGCCGCCAGGCGCGCGCCCTTGCTTAGCAGCTCGTCCCACAGTCGCAGGGTCGCTCGATAGGGGCCTCGAATGCCCCAATCGGGGAGCAGAGCATAGATCAACGCCGCGAGATGAGACCAGAGCAGGCCCTTGAACTCCGACATGTAGTTCCAGATTTCCAGGCCGGTGATGCCCTCGATGGGCCAGTCCGTCCAGGGAATGGCGTCGAAATCTTCCCCCAGCGGGCTGCTGCGTTCGATGGGATGTGCGAGGTAGCAGATGCCCTGGCATTCGCCGGCTTTCTGGATGAGCGTTTGGGCGCTGCCGAAGGTGTAGGGCGCCAGTTCCTGCTGCGCGCCATAGATCAGCAGGTGATTGGCCTGGGGACGGCGGCGGCTATTGTGGGCCTCTTCGCCTATCAGCAGGAGCACGCGCCCGTAGTAGCCTTCGAGTCCTTCCACACGCACGTTGTGATCGGTGACGATGACGAAATTCAGCCCGGCAGCGGCGGCGGCCTCGGCGATTTCGGCATGTCGCCCGGAGCCGTCGGAGTAAACGCTGTGAATATGAAGGTTGCCTGCATATTCGCGGTAATTTTCCATAGGCCTTCATCTTACTGCCAACGGGCAGGTTGTCAACTCTCGTGCCAGAGCCCAGACCCAGCGTATGAATCTTGCACAGTGGTTCCGCAATCTTCGTCATCGTTTCGTTGAATTCCTCTACCGGCTGCGCTTTCAGCGAGCTGTGGCGGGTCTCGAGACGCCGCCGCCGGCGACACGGGCTTTTGTGGTGCTTCAGATTGACGCGCTGGCTTTTTCGGCGCTGCAGGAAGTGCTTGAGCGGGGTGACATGCCGCATCTGGCACGGCTGTTGCAACAGGGGGAGTATCGGCTGCGCCGGTGGCGTTGCGGCCTGCCCTCGACCACGACCGCGATCCAATCCGGCTTTTTCTACGGCGCTCGTACCGCGCCGGGGTTTCGCTGGTACAACAAGGCGGCGGGTGCGCCGGTCACTTCACACCGTCCTGATCACATGCGCGCCCTGGAGGAAAGTCTCAGCACCGCGCATGATGGCCTGCTGGTCGGCGGGGGGGTCTACACCAGCTTGTTAAGCGGGGAAGCCGAGCACGCCGTGTTTACGGTCTCGCGGGTCTTCGGACGGCAGCTGCAGGGCTACCTGGAGGGCACGGGGCTGTTGTTGAGCTTCCTTTTACGTCCCCTGCGTGTGCTCCGGCTGCTCCATTACACCCTGGTGCGTTTTGGGCGGCGCGTCTGGGCCGGCCTGCGACATTGGAAGACGTTGCTGGTGCCGTTATCCCTGCTGCGCTCACTCCTCGATGCTGCGGCTGATGCCACCCTGACCGAATTCATGACCTTCTGTGTGCTGCTCGACCTCTATCGCGGCGTCCCCAGGATGTACGCGAATTTCAACGGCTACGATGAAATGGCGCATGCCCATGGGCTGCTTCACCGTGAGGCCCTGTGGGTGCTGCACTGGATTGACGCCCGGCTTGAGGAAATCGAGAAATTGGGGCGCGCCAGCCCTGGCGCCAGCTATGATATTTTTATCCTCTCGGACCACGGCATGGCTCCGGCGATTCCTTTTCGCGTTCGCTTCGGGCAGACGCTGGGTGAATTTGTGGCGCAGGGGGTGCACCTGGATGTGAGTTTCGATGCCGGTGAGATGGATGCCGCGGCGGCACGCGCCCTCCGCGCGCGCTATCTCATCACGGTGTTGCGGGATTCCGAGCAGCGTTTGCCGCCGTGGATCCGGCGCCTCGTGCACATGGTGCGACGGCCGTTGTTGGCCTATCTCTCGCCGCAGGAACTGGCCTACGATTGGAATTTGGGAAGCGACGTGGTCGTTCAGGCTTCGGGGCCCTTAGCGCATGTGTATTTCCGCGTCGCCGCCCACCAGATGGATTTGCCGGAAGTGACGCTGTTGTATGCAGAATTCATGGGGCGACTGGTGGGGCATGAGGGCATCGAGCTCGTTGCCGGACGCGATACCGGTCAGGTCGTCATTCTGGGACGCAAGGGCGGGGTGTTGACGGTCGCCGACGAAAAGACGGAGCTGCAAGGTCCCGATCCCCTGGAGGCGTTTGCCGATCGGGAGTATGTGCTGCGCGAGCTGCGCCATTTGCTGCAGCTGCCCACGTCCGGCGACCTGGTGTTGCTGGGACGGCTCCTGGAGACCGGTGAGGTGATCACCTTTGAGGAGCAATACGCGACGCACGGCAGTCTCGGAGGCGGCCAGGATGAGCCTTTCCTCATCTATCCGGCGGCGCTCGAGGGCGAGATGCCGGAGCTGGACAGCCCGGAGGCGTTGTATTGCTGGTTCAAGGCGCGCTATTCGGCGTAGCCCCTGCTCCGCGCTGCGCGGGGCAGGGGATCACCAGGCCCAAATGCTCCAGGCGACGATCATCAACGCGCCCAGGCCGAAGCGCGCCACAAAGGCCCACCCCCAGCCGATGAGCATGTCGCGCACGACCACCAGGGTCTCATCGGTGTTGCGGCGATGCGCGTATTCTGCCGCAAAGAGGGCCGCCAGACAGCCCACGATGCCGACGAGCGGGGTGAGGATCAGACTGAAGATCACGCCGGCTGCCAGTGCCAGGGCAATGGAGCTCCAGCGCGCGCCGCTCTGACGGGCTTTCGCGCTCATCAGCAGATTGTCGGAAAGCCAGCCCGCCACCGCCAGCACGGTGAGCAACGCGAACCACCAGCCGCCCCCGCTCTCGAAGCGGCTGAAGATGCCGTAAACCAATCCCAGTGCCCAGATGATGGTGATGCCGGGGAAAACGGGGATGACCAGCCCGCCTAATCCCAGGATCATGCCAGCAAGGATGATCCATTTGATGCTTGATTCCAGCCAGTTTGCCATGATGTCAGGTACACTCTCAACTATGTAGATTGAACTTGCGTCACACCCTCAATGTTAACCGCCGAGGGCACCCTCTTTCAAACTATAACAGAGAATCGGTAGTTGACAATCGGTTTATTTCTTCCCTCGCCCGATCCTTTTGAAATGCGTCACGGGTAATGCCCGCGCGCGAAGCATTACCCGTGACGTTTCCTGGCATTTGCCGGCGAGCCTATCCGCCGGCAATCAGATGGATGACGCGCACATCGGCGTCATCGGGGATCAACGTTTGGGCATAGGCGTCGTGATTGACCACGGTCCCATTGATTGAGACGACGATGTGCGGGTAGGTGAACTTCTCCTGCTCCAGGAGATCTTGCACCGTCAGCCCTTCATGCCACGGCAATTTTTCACGTCGGTTCAGCGTAATCATCTCACAGATACTTTTCCACTACCGCCAGCACTTCCGGGTAATCAATTCCCAGCGCTCGCAGCTTTTCCACCGTCGGCACACCGTTCCGCGTCCAGCCACGCCGTTGATAGACCGCGTCCATCAGCTGCTCGTAGCGTCCCATGCGATACTGGCGGTGCGCCGCAATTTTTTCCTGAAGCGTCATGCGATCAGGATCGAGGCCGAGCCACTCGCGCAGCTGCTTGTCGTAACGCTCCTGGCGGGATATGTATTCCTCCTCGGTCACCGGCCCGACGCCCCGGTAGGGCGGATAATCGTGCGCGCGCAACCCCTTGCCCAGGCGAATGTTGAACACGCGCTGCAAATTATATACCCGCTCGGACATGGCGATGATCTCTTGAAGGTCTATCTCGCGGCCCGTCACCCCGGAGAAAATGTCCACGTAGTTCTGCACGTGATGTGGAATTTTGGCGGGTTCGGCGCTCTTCGAGTTTTTGGGATCCACCACATCATTCCAGGGCAGCTTGCAGAAGCCACACAGGCCGAACCAGGTGCGCCACATGGGGAAGTAGTGCAGCGCCTCGGCCTTGTCCTCAAAAGTGGGCAGCTGATTGTTCACCATGTCCATGAAGATGAGCCAGGCCTCGTCGTGCTGCGGCCCTTTGTTGGTGAGCGCATAACCGCCCTGCTGTGCGAGCGATTCCTTCGCCATGTACATGGAATACTCCATGCCCTTGTTCTCCATGCCGATGTCGTCCAGGAACTGCGGATCGGCGCCGTAGTGCTCGACGAGGTAGGCTTTGGCTTTATGGATGCCCAATCCGACGATCTTGCCGATCCCTTCGCCGCGCGCCAGCTGGTGGAGCGCTTCCAGGGACGCCGCCGCATTCCCGAAGGTCAGCTCCAGCCCGCCGGTCTTTTCCCGGTCGAGAATGCCGGCCTCGTAACACTCCATCAGAAAGCCCACGGTGTTGCCGAAGGAGATCGTGTCAATGCCGTAGGTGTCGCAATAGAAGTTGAGTTCGAGGATCGCATCGGGGTTGAAGATGCCACACGTGCTTCCGACCGCGCCGATGGTCTCGTACTCCGGCCCGTCCACGATAACCTTTTGCCCTTTGTAGGGGCCGGTTTGCAGCTCGAAGCCATCCACGGCATGGGCGCAGGCCACGGTGCAGCCGTACCAGCAGCCATCGGGCAGGCCCTGCGTGAGGCGTTGTTCCCAATAGGCGCCGTCAATCTCATGCGCCTGTGGATGCGAGCCGAATTTGAAGTTGTTGACCGGCAGCAGATCGTAGTCGCTCATGACGCCCACCAGATAGGGGGTGCCGCGATTGCGCATCCGGTTCTGGACGGGATCCCAGGTGGCGACTTCCTTTTGCATGTCTGCGCCCACGCGCGCGAGACGCTCCGGGTCGGCGGGATGATTGGCGTCGCCGTGGAAAGCGTGGGCGCGCACGACCAGGGCTTTGACATGCTTGTGGCGCAGCACCGTGCCGGGACCGCCACGCGCGGCCTGTTTGTAGCGGATGGCCCGCCGCTTGCGGTCGTAGAGGCTGAAGTTGAGGCAGCCCAACAACGAGTGCTCTGCCCCCGTGCCGGCGGAGACCATGGCGATGTAGTATTTCTCTTCGGGCTTTTCGGCGAGCGCTTCATAGAGCCACGCGCCGAGGAGATGGGTGTCGGTCGGCGCGTCAGGCAGCTCCTCGATGGTGACCTTGCCGGCGATGGCGTCCACCACGACGATGACGTCCTGAGCTGCAATGCCCTGCACTTCGATTGCGTCCCAACCGCTGAACTTGAGCAGCGGCCCGAAGTGCCCCCCGGCGTTGCAGTCGGTCACAATATCCGTGGTCGGTGAGATCGTGGTCACGAGCGATTTGCCGGAGCCGGGATACTGCGTGACGCCGCCGCACGGTCCACTGGAGATGACAATCTCGTTTTCGGGACTGTCCCATCTCGTGTCGTCTCTCACGGCGTGCCAGAGCAGCCACAGATCAAAACCCTTGCCGCCGGTGAACTTTAGTTTCATCTCCTCCGAGACGGGCTTTGCCTTGATCTCGCCCGTCCCGACGTTGACATAGAGGGTCTGATTGGCGTAACCGCGCTCAACTTGGGGGGCCTGATAGGGATATTCTGCCAGTACATGACGAGTGATTTTTTTAGTCATAGGGGGTCTCCTCAAAAAATAGAAATCAGTGAGCCGTGAGGAGAAGGCCGTCGCCACCTCTGCTCACGACTCCCAGCTCATAACTCACATTTTTTCATCGGCGGTGGTGTGCTGCAGGAACATGTCAACTCCTCAAGAGGCCTAAAATTGCCAGGTCCACACGGCCGTCGAGGCCTCTTCGACCTCGACGATCTTCAGCGCCTGAGCCGGACAGGGCTTGACGCATTGTCCACAGGCGACGCATTTGAAGGCCAGCGCCTCTTGAGGGGCGTAATCCATCACGCCGTAGGGACAGAATCCCACGCACGACATACAGCCCACACAGAGAGCCTTCTTCAGCATCACAATGCCCTGTTTGTTGTAGTACAGCGCTTCCGTGGGGCAGACTTCGATGCACTTGCCGCATTGGATGCAGAATGCGGCGGCAAAGCCGTCTTCCTGGGCCCGGATGTGGATGCTGGAGCGCGCTATGTCCGACGTTTTGAACCATGTCTGAGCGCATGTCGCCTCGCAGACGTGCGCTCCCTGGCATTTTTGGGGATCGAAAGCCAATACTTTCATCTTGCCTCCTCGCATAAAATAGTCTTCGAAAATAGCGAATCTGCGAATGGCGAATCAGCGAATTACTTACGTTCTTACGTTCGCCCGTTCCCATGTTCGCCCGTTCCCATGTTCAGAGGTTGTGATACGGATATTCCGTATTATAGTGTAGCGGATGATGACGGCAAATGTAGTGTCAGATTGTCCTGATAGCGACTATCGAATATCCTTATCCTTGCGGCGGTCGTGGCGGTTGCTGGCGTTGGTGGGAGTGACGTTTGTGTTGCGGGTGGTCTTCCTCGACGCGCAAAGCCTCTGGCGGGATGAGGTGGACGCCCTCAATTTTGCTACTGCGCCCTGGTCCGAGGTGTGGGGCAATTTCCTCCGCCCCGGTTGGAATGGCCCCCTCTATTTTTTGCTGCTGCGCGGTTGGGTGGCTCTCACGGGCAGAACGGCGTTTGCCCTGCGTTTTTTCTCGTTGCTGTGGGGCGTGCTCGCGATCCCCTTGATGTACGCCTTGGGGCGGCGTCACCTCGACGCGCGGACGGCGCGATGGGCGGCGGTGTTGGCGGCCTTTTCACCTTATCTCATCTGGTACTCGGCGGAAGTCAAGATGTACAGCTGGGTGCCGTTTCTGATCCTGTTGGCGCTCTATGCGCTGGATCGCGCCTGCGTCACGCCCCGGTGGAGCTGGTGGGCGCTGACCGTGGCAGGGCTCTCCCTGGCGGTCTACAGTCACATCCTTGCTACGTTGAGCATCCCCGTCGCCGTCCTCTGGTTCTGTTTGCACCCGAGGCGACATCCGCGCGCCTGGGTGGGGGCGCTGGCGGCGCTGGCGGCGCTCACGCTCCCTTATCTCCCGCTGCTTGCCTGGCAGTTCCCCATGGTGTTGGCCGATCGCGGAGTGACCGGTTTCCCGGCGCTCACCTTCGGGCAGATGGCGGGAAGCCTGCTGGTAGGGTGGAGCGCCGGCGTGCCGGCTATGGGAGGCGCCGTCGCGTCCTGGGGCAGCGCCCTCTTGGGCGTGTGGGGCGCCTGGACTCTGATCCGGCGTCGCCGCTGGCGGACCGCTGCCGCATTGGGAGCGTGGATTTTCGCGCCGCTAGGGCTGATCTGGTGGGTCTCGTTGCGCGGCCCTCTCTTCACGGATCGTTACCTGATCTGGGCCGCGCCGGCTTTCTACTTGCTTTTGGGCGCTGGATTGGCGGGACTGCGAGGACGCTGGGTGCGTCAGGGGGCGTTGGTGGCGCTGATTCTGATCGCCGGAGCGAACCTCAGCGCGCAGCTGCTGCATCCCTACAAGCCACAGTTTCGGGAGGCCGCGGCGTCCCTCCGGCTGCGGCGTTTGCCGGAGGATTTGCTGCTGTTTCAGATCCCTTACAATCGCATCATGCTGGACTATTATTCGCCAACGCCTCTGGAACCCTGGGCTGACGCGCCTTACACCAATTTCCGCGATGCGGAGGGACGTTACACGGTGACCTTCGAGGCGGTGGATGCTCAGCTGCGCGCGCTCACGCAGGGGTATCAGCGGGTGTGGCTGGTGTATTCTGAAGCCACGCTCTGGGACGAGCGCGAGCTGGTGAAGGCCTGGCTGGACATTCACGGGCGCCTCCTCTATGAGCAGCAGTTCCTGATGGTCTCGCTGGCGTGTTACGAACTGCCATGAGGTGCACAAAAACAGAGGGCGGCACTTTTCCGCCCTCTGTTGGTGAATGGGGCGCTGTCGCGATCGGCTTTCAGGGGATGCAGAGCACCTGTCCGGCGTAGATCAGGTTGAGATTGTAAATGTGGTTGGCGGCCGCAATTGTCCACATGCTGACGCCGTACATGTAACCGATGCGGGTGAGGGTCTCGCCGTAACGCACGGTGTGGTAATAGCGGCAGGCGGGCGTCGGTTCGCTGTCGCTAAACTGTCGCACCGCCACCGGCCCCGGCGGGATGGGACTCCACGGCGCGACGGGGATCGCCAGACGTTGTCCGACCCACAGGCGATTGGGGTTGGCGATGCCGTTGGCCGCGGCGATGACTTCGGGGCGCGTGGCATAGGCGCGACCGATGGCGTACAGGCTCTCGCCGGGGCGGACGACGTGATACCCCTGGATACTCCACCCGGCAGCCAGCGCTGCCGCTGGAAGCGTGCTCAGCACTATCACCAATGCGAGCACCAGCAGCAATTTCTTGCGCATTCTTGACCTCCTTTTTGCTTGCTATGGCACGATACACCTGACAACAGAGTCATTTGTGGCGGGCGGGGATTCATGACCCTATTTTTATTCTAAGGCCATTGGGGGATTTGTGAATTCCGATGCGGTTACAGAGTGATTACAAGGTGTGTCGGGCTGGGACCCTGCGGCCGGCGGCGTTTTGCGGAGGGGCGCGTCCTTGTCTTTTTGGGGAAGCACGGTAAAATCTAACTGGCCCAGCGAGTTCAGATTACTACCTGGATTGAGGAGTGTATTGACCATGTCGTTGACATACGCTGAATTGCAGCAGCTGCTTCTTAAGCAAGAAGGTGAGCTGCGGAGTCAGTTGGAAAGCATCCATAGCGAAGTTCGTGAAGATGGGGTAGGTTATAGCAATCACATCGCCGATGCGGCGAGCGAGGTCTTCGAGCAGGCGCGCAATGTCTCCGTGTTGCAACAGCTCCGCCGTTCCTACGAAGATGTGCAGCACGCGCTCCAGAAATTCGAGGACGCTACTTATGGCATCTGCGAATCCTGCGGCGCGCTGATTGACATCCCCCGCCTGGAAGCTTTGCCCTCCGCCCGCTATTGCGTCACCTGCCAGACTCGCCTCGAAGGCAAACGATGAGGCATTGGCGACTGCATCCGAGTCGCCTGTTGTTGTGGGGACTGGCGGCCGTTATCATCCTTGCGGATCGTCTGTCCAAGGCATGGGTGCTGGCGCATCTCACGGAGTATGTGCCGACGGATGTTTTTCCCTGGCTGGCTCCCCTTGCGTCTTTCACTCGCTTGCCCAACACCGGGGTCGCTTTTGGGATGTTCCCGCAGTTGGGGGACGTCTTCAAGGCCCTTTCTGCGGTGGTGATTGTCGCGATCATCTTTTTTTCCCGCAGCCTCGATCCCCACGATTGGTTTACCCATGTGGCGCTGGGCTTCATGATCGGCGGCGCGACAGGTAACCTCATAGATCGGCTGATTTATGGGTACGTGGTAGATTTCATTGATTTGAACTTCTGGCCCTTCCGTTCGTTTGCAGTTTTCAACCTCGCCGACGCCAGCATCGTCATTGGTGTGGGCTTATTGTTGGTGGTAGTTTGGGTTCAAGAGAGGCGCGCTGCCCATGTCAACCGAGCCGAAAATTCTGACAGCTGAAGAATCGCAACGTCTGGATCTGATCCTGGTTCAGCAATGGCCGGAACTGGGGCGACGGGCTTTGCGGGAGCTCGTCCAGCAGGGCGGCGTCCGCATCAACGGCGAGCTGGCCCTCAAGGCCGGGCAGTACGTGCAGGCGGGCGAGCGTGTGGAAGTTGCGGTCCCGCCCCTGGAGGAGAGCTTGTCGGCGTCAGAGGTCGCGCCCTCCGGTTTGGACGTCGTCTACGAGGATGCGTCTATTGTGGTGGCGGACAAACCGGCGGGTATGCCCACGAACGCCACCCGTCGCGGCGGGGAAGTGACGTTGGCGGCGCTGTTGGGGCAGGCCTATCCTGACCTGTGGCATGTCGGCGGCGTGGAGCGCGCCGGCATTCTGCAGCGCCTTGACGCGGAGTGCTCCGGCCTGGTGGTGGCGGCGCGCACGGAGGAGGCCTATCGCACCCTCAAGCGCGAGGCCAGCCGTCAGCGGCTCGTGGGATCATACATGGCGCTGGTTGAGGGCCGTCTGACCGAGACTGGCGAGATCGAGGCGCCGATTGGAAACCTCAAGCATGAGCGGGAGCGGGCCAGCGTGATGCGCGAGGGGCGGGTCGCGCGGACGCGCTATCGGGCCGTGCATCACTACCGGGACGAGGGGCGTTACTACACCCTGCTGGAGGTCGCGCCCGAGTCGGCGCGCTTGCATCAAGTCCGCGTGCATCTGGCCTGGTATGGGTATCCCGTTGTGGGGGACCGGCTGTACGGTTCGCCACGGCAGCCGGATTGGGTGACCCGCCTGTACCTGCACTTGTCTGAAGTGACGTTTCAGCATCCGCTTACCGGCGCGATGATGGCTCTGGATTCGCCGCTGCCCGCCGAGATTTACGGCGTGTTGCATTTCATGGCGCGCCGTAAGCGGTGAGGATGGTCTTCTCTTGGCTTGATTTCAATAACCTGCTTGTCAAACTGCTTGTCGAGGTGGGGATATGCGTGAATTGAACATCGCTGTCGTGCAGATGGCCCCGGAATTGGGCAAGATGGAAGCCAACATCGCCAGGATGGCGGATTGGATTCGCATCATTGCTACGGCGCAGCCGGTGGACATCATCGTCTTCCCGGAGCTCTCGGTCACCGGCTATGAGGGAGGGCAGCGCTTCGCGCAGATGGCGCAGCGCGTGCCCGGCGCGGCTTCCAACATCCTGGGGCAACACGCCAGCGAGTTTGGCGTCTATGTGCTGGTGGGGATGGCGACCAAGGAGAAGGTGGAAAGTGTGATTTACAACAGCGCCGTGCTCATCGGCCCCGATGGCGCGCCGGCAGGGGAATACCGCAAATTGCATTTGCCCGCCGAGGAGCGGCTGGTTTTCCGCCCCGGCTATCGGTTGGCGCCGGTGGAAACTGAGTTCGGCGTCATCGGCATCTTGCTCGGCTGGGACCTGGTGTTCCCAGAGGTGGCCCGGAATTTGGTGCTGGATGGCGCCGAGGTGTTGTTGCTGCCTGCGGCGTGGGAAGCGCGCCAGGCGGCGATCTGGCGCACGCTGCTCGTCGCCCGCGCTTATGAGAACGAGGTCTTCCTGGCCGCCGCGAACCGCATTGGACAGGAGCCCTCCTACACCTTCGGCGGGGAATCGGCGATTTTGGGGCCGCGCGGTGAGATGCTGGGGACTATCGCGCCCCCCGAGGAAGGCGAGGTCGGCCCGACGGAGGGATACGTGGTCGCCCGCCTGGACCTGGATGAAATTCGGCGGCGGCGGGAGGAATCGCAGATCATCTCAGCGCGCCAGCCGGCGGCGTATCGCGCCATCGTGCGCAAATATTGAGTTTTGGCCAGGGGGAGCGGGCCGTTCGGCCTGACTTTGAGAAAACGCCGCAGGGAGAGCCTCCCTGCGGCGTTTTGGGTGAAGTTTTACAGCGCTTTGTCGTACATGCGATAGGTCCGATAGAGCTCGCCGTTGAAATTGGCCGCGGTCTGCCGCATCGGGATATTCGATTCCAGCACCCAGGAGATCTCACAGCGCTTGTAGCCCTGTCGAATCCCCGCCTTGAGCGTTTCCAGGAACAGCAGGGCATCCACGCCCTGGCCCCGGTACTCCTCGACGATCCCGCCGACGGCGGCGCGGATGGTGGTGATGCAGTGGCGGACTTTCCACCAGTAGGCCAGCTTCACCGTCGTCCACCATTCCGGCTCACCGGGGCGGGGATAGGCCTTGAGTAAGGGCTGGCACAGATCAATGAACGGCAACATGAAGGCGATCGGCTCCCCATCTCTTTCGGCGAAGAAAACTGTCTTGGGATCGAGGATCACCTTCAAAGCTTCGCCGAGGTGCTCCAACTCGCGTTCTGTCAAGGGCACAAATCCCCAGTTCTTGGCCCAGGCGGCGTTGTAGACTTTCTTGACCTTCTGTTTCTCTTCTTCGAACTTGTGCATGTTGATGGGGCGGATCGTGATGTTCAGCCGGTCGCGGACGCGCTCGGCGACGCGGAGCAGCTTGGGGTTGATGCCGGTGCCGTCCTCCTTCATCGTCGTGAGATCGAAGGTGTACGCGTACAGGTCCATGGCCTTGGCGTAGCCGGCCGCTTCGAGGTAGTCCACGTAATAGCGCGGATTGTAGGTCATCATCACCACCGGCGGGCCATTCCAGCCGTCCACCAGCAAGCCGACCTCTTCATTGGTGGAGAAGTTGGCCGGTCCTCGCGAGGTGGTCATCCCTTGTGCTCTGAGGGTTTCCTCCGCGGTCTCCAGCAGCGCCTGGGAAGCTTCGGGATCCTCGAGCACCTCATACATCCCAAAGAAGCCCACTTTGTCGTTCCAGACCTCATTGTGGCGGTGATTGACAATCGCTGAGATGCGCCCGACCACTTTGTCGCCACGCCAGGCGAGAAAAGACTTCACGTTTGCGTGCTCATAAAAGGGATGGCGCTCCGGATCCATGATCTCGAAGCGCTCCGAAAGCAGCGGCGGGACCCACAGCGGGTCGTTTTTGTAGACTTCCCACTGAAAATAGATGAAGGTCTTGATGTCTGCTGCCGTTTCCACCGGGGTGATGCGAAGCTGTTCTGTCATAATGCCTCCTTCTCATAAGTGCGACGCCGAATCATTTACGATTATACGACCGATTGGCGTCGTCGTCAAAAAACGCCCTTTACTTTCAGCGCATCTTCTAATGTAATTCTAACATTGTCTTGCTAAAATAATACAAAATTCTACGTGAGGTGAACTTATGGATCTGAATCGTTATACAGAAAAAGCTCAAGAGGCGCTGCTGCGGGCGCAAGGGTTAACGGTTGAACACGGGCATCCGCAGATCGAGCCCGAACATCTGTTGTTGGCCTTGCTGGAGCAGGCGGACGGCGTGGTCCCGCAGGTGATCCTGCAGCTCGGCGGCGATCCGCAACGCCTTGCTGGCGATGTGCGGCAGGTGCTGTCGCGTCGGCCGCGGACGCAAGGGGGCGCCGCGCAGGTAGGACTCTCGCCTGCAACCGCTCGCCTGTTGCAGGCGGCCGAGCGTGAGGCCGATGGCTTGCATGATGACTACGTGAGCACCGAGCATTTGCTGCTGGCGATGGCGGACACGAGCACGGGCGACCTTTCCCGTTTCCTGGCGACCTTTGGCGTCACCCGTGATGCGGTATTGCGCGCTCTCCAGGGAATTCGCGGCGGACAGCGCGTCACGACGCCGACCCCCGAAGGGACCTACTCGGCGTTGGAGCGCTATGGGCGCGACCTGACAGTGTTGGCGCAGCAGGGCAAGCTCGACCCGGTGATTGGCCGCGACGATGAAGTCCGGCGGGTGATGCAGATTCTCTCCCGCCGTACGAAGAACAACCCCGTGCTGGTAGGCGAGGCCGGCGTGGGGAAGACCGCCATTGTCGAGGGGTTGGCGCAGCGCATCGTGCGGGGCGACGTCCCCGAAAGCCTGAAGGACAAGCGCATCTTCCAGCTGGACATGGGCGCGCTCATTGCCGGCGCCAAGTATCGCGGCGAGTTCGAGGAGCGCCTCAAGGCGGTGCTCAACGAGGTGGCGCGCTCGGAAGGGAAAATTTTGCTGTTCATTGATGAGCTGCATACCGTCGTTGGCGCGGGCAAGGCGGAGGGCGCGATGGATGCCGGCAACCTCCTTAAACCCATGCTGGCGCGCGGCGAGCTACACACCATTGGCGCGACGACGCTGGATGAATATCGCCAGTACATCGAGAAAGACGCGGCGTTGGAGCGACGTTTCCAGCCGGTCTATGTGGACGAGCCGTCGGTAGAGGACACCGTCAGCATCCTGCGCGGCCTCAAGGAGCGCTATGAGGCGCATCACGGCGTCCGCATTCAGGACGCGGCGCTCATCGCGGCGGCCTCGCTGAGCCGGCGCTACATCACCGACCGGCAGCTGCCCGACAAGGCCATTGACTTGATAGACGAGGCTGCGGCGCGGCTGAAAATGGAGATTGATTCCAAGCCGGAGGATCTGGACGAATGTGATCGCCGCATCATGCAGCTGGAAATCGAGCGCGAGGCGTTGCGGAAGGAAAAAGATGAGGCCAGCCGCCAGCGCCTGCAGAAACTGGAACAGGAGCTGGCGGACCTGCACGAGCGCGAGCGCGCGCTGCGTTCGCGGTGGGAGCAGGAGAAATCGCTGATCCAGGAATTGCAGGCCACGCAGCAGGCGATGGAGGCGCTCAAGGTTGAGATTGAACAGGCGGAGCGGGCCTTTGACCTGGAGCGGGCGGCGCGGCTGCGCTATGGCAAAGCTCTGGAATTGCAGAAGCAACAGGAGGAGTTGCAGGAACAGCTGCGAAAGGTGCAGGGGGATCGCCCCCTTCTGCGCCTGGAGGTCAGCCCGGAGGAAATCGCGCGCGTGGTCTCGGAGTGGACGGGGATTCCGGTCTCTCGACTGTTGGAGGGCGAACGCGCCAAGCTGCTCCGCATGGAGGAGGAGCTCCATCGGCGTGTGGTAGGACAGGATGAGGCGGTCGCCGCCGTCTCTAACGCCGTGCGACGTTCGCGCGCCGGCTTGCAGGACCCCAACCGTCCTATCGGCTCGTTCCTGTTCCTGGGGCCGACGGGTGTGGGGAAGACGGAGCTGGCCCGAGCCCTGGCCGAATTCCTGTTCGATACCGAGGACGCGCTCATTCGCATTGACATGAGCGAGTATCAGGAGAAGCACACCGTCTCGCGGCTCATCGGCGCGCCGCCGGGATATGTCGGCTATGAGGAAGGCGGGCAGTTGACCGAGGCTGTGCGGCGTCGGCCTTACAGTGTGTTACTGTTGGATGAGATCGAGAAGGCGCATCCCGAAGTCTTCAACGTGCTGTTGCAGCTGCTGGATGACGGACGTCTCACCGATGGGCATGGTCGGACGGTGGACTTCAAAAATACCATCGTCATTTTGACCAGCAACGTGGGCAGCCGGTGGATCAAGGAGCTGGGGGTGGAGGCGGCCCGTTCGCAGGTGCTGGCGGAGCTGGATCAGGCGTTCCGACCGGAGTTCCTGAACCGGATTGACGCGGTGATTCTCTTCCGTAATCTCACTCGCGAAGACCTGGCGCAGATCGTGGACATTCAGGCGCGGCATTTGCAGGCTCTGTTGGCCGAGCGACACATCGAGGTGACCTTGACCGAGGCGGCGCGCCATTACCTGGCGGACGTGGGGTATGATCCCGTGTATGGCGCCCGCCCGCTCAAGCGCGCCATCCAGCGCGAGCTGCAAGATCCGCTGGCGCTGGCGGTGTTGGAAGGCCGCTTTGGCGAGGGGTCGCACGTTACCGTGGAGGTACGCGAGGGCAAACTGACCTTTGTCGAGGGCTGATAGCGTCTGATGTCTGGCCGGAATCAACACCGTCGTGGTGGAATGAAGTTCCCATCACGACGGTGTTTTGTCAGAAGACCGCGCGGATCATGAGCATCACCCCCAGAATGGCGAGAGGGATCCCCACAATCGCGCCGATGAGGGTGAGGCTCAGAAGCACTCCCACGATCAGCAGCACTACGCCTAGCACTGCCGTGACCAGCCGGCCAGTCAGCTTCAAAATCCCACACACCAGATTCCAGAGCACGGCAAAGGGCCATAAAAACCACGGAACTGTCGTTGTATCAATCATCCTTCACCTCTTTTTTTCGCGTAGCCAGATTGGGATTTACACATTGGGATTTACACAAGATTCCAACGTGCTGCGTTTGCTTTATCAATTACGCAGAGGAGCTAAAAAGGTCGCAGGGCCTTTGTGGACGTCATCCCCCGGCGCGAACCCGAACGCTCCCCAGGGGAACCAGGGCATTAGGAAGCGGGGCCTCGTCCTCTGAGGCGGGGAGGCGCGTCCCATCGGCAGCGCGATACAACCCTGCCCACAGATGATAGTCGCCGGGCGGGAGCGTTGCCGGGACGGCGAGGACATGCGTGTCGGGGACGATGTCCCCTGGCTGCCAGAGCGGGGTGGGGAACCAGCCGTCACGCGGTTCGCTGTCGTGCTGGGCGTAGGCCGTTGCCGCCCCGGGCTCCCAGAGATGCACGAAGGCTATCAGCGGCTCGTTGATGGTCGAGGCGGCTTCCCAGTACAGGGTCACGGTGAGAGGCTGTCCCGCCTGCACCGTGGGACTGCGGTCATAGCCCCGCAGGACAGTGGCCTCGCCGAAGTCCACCGCCAGCGGATATGCCGGCTCTGGAACGTGCGCTTCTTTTGGAGCCAGCACGACCGAGGCGACGATGGGTGGCGCGACGGGAATGTCCCCCGCGGTCGCCGGAAGCCGCTCGCCCGTTGCGGCGTCGAAAAGTCCGATTTCTAGCAGCGCGCGGAGCGGCGTGTCTACCTGGGAGGGGAGCGTCAGCTCGTACACATCGCAGAACGCGCGGCCCACAGGCCATAGCGAGGTGGGGAACCGTCCCAGCCCTGGATACGTGCGCCGTGAGGTGATGATCCCGTTTTCGGGACCGAGAAGCTGGACGAAGACGGTGTAATCGCGCGTCATGGGGCGGGCAGCCTGCCAGCAGGCGCGCACGGCGAAGTCATCTCCGGGCGCCAGTCGCTCTGTTTTCACGAGGGCGGCGCTCAACAGCAGCGCTTCATCGTCGTAGCGCAGTTGGGGCGTCGAGATCATCGTCGGCGAGAACAATTTTGGCGGCGCAAAAGTCGCCAGAATCCGCGCGCCGGGGGCCAGGACGGTGAGGGTGACGAGCAGCGTGAGGAAGAGCTTCTGGTAACGGCGGGGAGCGCGGCCGGAACCTTGAAATCCCGCCGCTATCAGCACTGCCCACGCTCCAATCGCCGGGAACAGCAGCCGTCCGTGGGGCGCTTCGACCTGTCGCATCCAGTGCAACAGCGCGGCGAAAACCCCCATCAACCAGAAAGTGCAGAGCAGGTAGATGGCTCGCGAGCGCCGGGAGGGGACGGCTGAGGCAGGCCGGGGGCTGCGGAGCATCCGATAGAGCCCATGGAGGAGGGCTCCTAGCGTGAGCAGCGTCAGCGCGACGTAAATCCAGTCGGGCCACCAGACGTGTCCCCATCCATACGCGCCCCAGAAGGAGCGCCACAGCAGGGGGAACTCCGGGACCAGCGCCAGCAGGGAAACCGGCGCCGGGCGCCCCCACAAGGTATTGACGTGATGGGACATGCCCAACGGGTCCCCGTAGAGGAACAGATTGCGGAGATACCACCCCCCACCGACGAGCAGCGCCGTCAGCCCAAAGGCCAGCGCCGCGCGCCATGTGTCCCGATAGCGTCGCATTCCCCGCGGCGGCGCGGGCTGCTCCTGCGTCTGTCGCCATCCCTGCCAGAGCAGGCTCAGGCCGGTGAGGGGGAGCAGCAACAGCGCGCTCGTTTTCGTCAGCGCTGCCAGGCCGGCAAGGGCGCCGGCGAGGGCGGCGCGGTGCGGGGTGATTCCCCGCCGCAGAAAACGCGCCGTGGCCCACAGGGTGGCGGTAGAAAGGGCGGCGGTAGCGCTGTCGTTGCTGACCACGCTGCTCATGAAGACGAATTGGGGATGAAAGCCCACCAGGGCCGCGGTGAGCAGTGCCGCGCGCTGATTCCCAAATGCCTCGTAGCCCATTCCCCACGCGGCGCAGACGGTCACCAGGCCGAAGAGCAGCGAGGCGAAGCGAGCGATCCGCACGGCGAGGACGGCGCCGCGGCCCGGAAAGCCTTCCCGTGGGGTGTGGATGAGCATGTTTTTGTTGTCGGGCGTAGTTCCCGGCGCCTGATAGCCGAAATGTGGATTGTGCCAGAACAACGTCTGCAGGTCGTCATCGGGGAAGGGGGCGCTGAGCAACGCCGCGACGGCGTAATAGAGCGGCGGTTGCGCCACTTCCTGATTCGCGCCGCTGGCATTGTCCTTCATGGAGGGCAGGCCGTGTCCTTCGGCGAGCCAGCGGACGTAGGCGTAGTGCCAGACCTCATCGGGCGCTTCGAAAAGTGGCGTGGCCCAGCCATGCAGCACCACCAACACCGCGAATGCGGCGAGGAGCGGGATGAGCGGATGCAGGCTGCGGCGACGGCTACAGTTCATTGGGGCCTCACGGTGAGGGGAATCACGACGGCGTTCTGCGGCGGAACCGATGCGGCGCTGCTCACGGCGAGCGGCCCCGCTTCATCATACAGGCCGACGCGCAGGTCGTAGCTTCCCGCCGGCAATCCTGCCAGGGGATGCTCATCGGCGACGATCTCGCCGGTCACCCAGGTGGTGGTAGGTTTTCCTCCCAGCGCGGGCCAGCTGTCATGTTGCCCGAGGAGCGGGCTGATGGTGCCGGGGGCCGTGACGTGGACGAACACGTTGTAGGGCGAGTTGCCGGTCTCCTCAGCGCGCCAGTAAAGGGTGAGGGTGAAGGGTTGTCCGGCGCCAGGCTCCGGCTCCAGCCGATAGCCAAGCAGTGCGGCGACGCCTGGACCGAAGTCCCCCGTCGCGGGCAGCAGGCCGTCCGGCGGCTGGAATTCCCGCCCGGCCACGATAGAGATCTCTGGCCCGCGCCATCGGGCCAGCGGCGCGCCCGCGGCAGTGAGGAGCTCCGCGGTGAGGGGGGCCTCGGCATCCAGCGCGCGGCAGGAGATGGGCAGGCGGAACTGCGTGGCGAAGCGGGTCCCGGCGGGAAGGGGAGAGGTCACGTTGGCCGCCGTCAGGGGCAGCGTCACCGCGTGTTCGGCGAGAGATAGGCGCAGGACATCGCGCCTGTCGGCAACGGCATAGGGCGCTGGGACCGCCCAAAATGCCCGGCCCTCGAGCGGCTCGCAGGGCCGCATGGTTTCCCGGCTGAGCCAGAACCCCAGCAGCTCGAGCGGGGAAGCTCCGGCGGTCGCCGCGCCGGGCTCTACCGGGATGGCATTTTCGGGGAGCGGGGGCGGCGCGGTCGCCGGCAACAGTTCGACCGGCTGCAGGGTGACGCTCGCCGAGGCGGCTCCTGCCACGTAGACGGTGAGGGTGGGCGTGGTGCTGCCGGGAGGCGTCCAGGGGTCAGGCGTCAGCGGATAGCGACCCAGCACGGGCGTCCCCGCCTGCCAACGCGAGGGACGGTAATCGCCGCTCGCCGGGGTGCCGTTGAAGCGCGCCCACTCATCGCCGCGAGCGTCGAGCAGGCGCAGCGCTACCTGATAGAAGCGCTCGCCGTGCGCGGCAGGATCTTCGGTGACCCAAAAGGTCCACACATCCAGGGTGCTGTCAACGGGCTGCGGCGCTTGGGGAAGCCGATAGCCCCACAGCGTCAGGTGAGGCAAAGTGGGCGTCGCCAGGCGTTCGGTGAGGTCGGGCTCTGGCGGGAAGTCGGCGCGGCGCGCAAGTGCAAAACGGCGCAGGCCCAGCCCGTGGAATTCCGGCGTGGGCACTTCGGCGCCCAGCTCCCCCAGCAGCGCGGGGACGACGCCGGTGGGATCGGTGATGGTCTCGAGCCAGGTGACGAGCCAGACCTGGGACGTGTTCTGGAGCGCCGCGTTCAGAGCGGCGGCGCCATTCGCGTAGTCAAGAACGTGGGTCACGTCCAGCAGTTTGTCATCAGGGAGGGGCAGCAGCCCCTCGAAGCCGGCATAGTACGCCCATGCCGGGAAGACCGAGCCTGTCTCTACGATGATGACGTCGCCGGGCGCGCGATTTTCCATGACGTAGTGCGCAACGCTGCGCCAGTCCTCCGTGGCGTAGGTCGGATCGGTGAGGAGATTGGCGTCCGCCTGCGCCGAAAGCGCGACGACGAGCACGCTACACACGCCCAGGCCCAGTCGGGCCAGCGTGCGTCGGCGTCGGCCATGAAGCTGCGCCGCCATCCCCCAGCCGATGGCCAGGGCCAGCACGGGCAGTGGTGCAAAGCCTGAGGCATGGCGACTGCCCCATTTGGGCAGATTGCGGAAAACTACTGCCATGAGCCCCAGGGGCATCAGTTGCAGCAGGGGATAGAGTCCCGCAAGGGGACGACGGCGCGTCAGGATCAAGGCCCCAAACGAGGCCACCAGTATCAGGCCTCCCGCCGCGACCTTCCAGGCTGAGGGTAGAAAGTCGAAGACCGTCATGCCGGCAATGGAAGTGCGCAAAAATTCGGCGATGGGCAAATATCCTTCCCAGTAGGTGGCGTTTTGTCCCAGGGAGGGGAGGGCCTCCAGGACCCAGGGCAGAAAGATCAGCCCGGCGAGGAGTGTAGGGGGGAACATCGCCTGAAGCCACGCGCGCACCTCTTGCCAGGGACGACGGATCAGCGCGAGGAGCGCGAAGAGCGCCTGCCCCACCAGCCAGAACGCCGACAGCGTTAATGAAGCCATGGCACCCAGGGCGGCGGCACCCCACAGCCAGGCCCACCGTCGGCGGGGACGTGGTTCGAGGGCGAGGAGCGTCTCGACTAACGCCATCCCCGCCAGGAGTGACCAGGCGATGAACGCGCCGTACATTCGGGTCTCGCGCGAGGCCCAAATTAAGGTGGGGGCAAGCGCGCCCAAAAGCAAGGCCCAAGTGCCGGCTGAGCGTTTGCCGGACAGTCGGCGGGCCATGTGGGCCAGCGCCGCGAGCGCGAGCAGGCCGTAGAGGGCCGAGGGGAACCGCAGGGCGAATTCGCTGGCGCCGGCGAGCGGAATCCAGGCGCGGAGCAAGAAATAGTGGGCCGGCGGGACGAGTTCGCTCGCGCTGAGCGCCAGCATCTCGCGCACGCTTACCTGAGTGGTCGCCCACCACAGATAGGCCTCGTCATACCACAGGCTACGCGCGCCGAGGCCTCCAACGCGCAACGCGAACGCCATCCACGGGAGCAGTATCACCCCTGCGTGTCGCTCAAGCCATCGTTTCACGGGCAGCCCTTGACTGAGTTCATAGAAGAGCACTTTTCTAACCGCTGAGCGGACCAGAGACACAGAGGCAAAAGCCCCCTGGCAGACAAAACGGTGGCCAGAGAACATGGAGTTTTAGTGGTTTTCTCTTCAAGAGTGTCTCATGCTCCCAGGCTGGACGGTCGTCTTACGGTTTTACGATTTCGATGTTGCCGTATCCCTCGGTGACACAGGCGTCGGCAGTGGGGCGGCGGGAAAGCAGCCGGACGATGATTTTGTCGCCGGATTGCAGGGATTGCATTCCCGGAATGCTCACGCTGTGGCTAGTCGTAGGGGTCGGATTGAGCACAGTGGCCTGCCATATATCGCGCATTATCAATGGCAGGAACATCGTGTGACTCATGGGAGCCGTCGTTGTGACAGGGGCCGTGCTGCCCACTATCTGATACCATACCTGTGTCGAGCCGGGGACAGTGGTGTTCCAGTTCAGGAGGAGGTTATCGCCGTCGAAGGTGTGCTGCACTGAGGCAGAATCAATGTAAGGCGAGTTCCATGAGGTCGGCTCCGGCAGCTTGCCGTTGGGGAATCCAACCTGTACCAGGGCGCCGTTGTCCCACCAGGCATCGTACCAGGCGGTCTGATCGCCGGTGTAGGAGGGATTGGCGTAGGTGATAGCGGTGAGCCGGGTTCCCAGTGGTTCTGCCGTCGTCGCGAGGCGTTCCCACGTGGTCAAGATGGTCTGTTCGGCTGACCAGGCCGTGCGTGGCGGCATTTGTCCGCCGATGAGATCGTTGTGATCGTGATCCAGGGTGATTTGCGTGCCTTGCAGGTCGAGGCCGATGCGTGTATGGGGCACTGTCCCCGCGTTGCCGCGGCTATTGACGTACATCGAGAACTCGTAGGGCACACAGGGGGTCAAATTCTCCACGACCTGATAGACCCCTGCCTGGTAGTTGGCGCCCCATTTGAAGTATACTTGCGCGTGACGCCCGCTGTAAGGGGGCCATCGGAGGGCGCCGGAACGCATGTCATCGTATTCGGGGATCATGGTGTTTGCCGCCGGCATGTTCACCCACTAGCGATACCAGTTCAAAGCCAGAAAGTGGTTTGGAGGAAACCAGATGAAACCGTGGGTCGCAGGATCTTCGGCTTCAAAGTCGCCGTTTACCAGAACGTTGCCGTTGTTGGCCTGCACTGCGGGGGCAGGGTTGGCGTTGGGCTGGAACAGCAGCAAGCTGCCCAGCATCACCAGAATCCAAACGTAACGCAAACGCGAAGTTTTCATGGAATCCCCCCTTTTCTATAGCATAAATGTAGATGGATAAGTCCAGAGAGGCAGTTTTCCGTTTGGACTTTCCTGTGTGATTCTACCACAATTTTGCCGAGCTTCAGCGCGACCAGAGGACAAGGGCGTCGTTGGGCTGACGTTCGGCGCCGACGAAAGCGGCCAGGCGCGCGCCGGTCTCCGGATGATAAAGCCCCACGGCGATGGTGACGGGGGCCTCTGCCGCGGTGAGCCGGTGACTATCCAGGACGCGGTCGCCGGGAAGCCAGAGGTGGGTGGGGAAGGCCTGTCCCATTGGTGGAGCGTCGCCTGTCGCCAGGAGCGCGCCATCGGCGGCGCAGGCATGGACGAAGACGGTGTAGTCCGCATCCACCGGCGCGAGGCTCTCCCAACACAGGGTCACTTCCCACGCATCGTCCCGTTCCGTGAGGGCAGCGTGGGTGAGCGCGAGCGCCTCCCCAAAGCGGGCTGGCATTTCCAGCGGGGGGAGGGTGTCGCACGGCGGCTGACTTCCCTGGATTCGCAGGGTGTCCAGCCTTGCCGCATCGCCCGCGGGCTGTCCCGCGAGGGTGACGGGGAGCCGTGCCTTGGTCTCGCCATCGTAAAAGGCAAGGTGAAGCTCCCATGCCTGCGTGGGAAGGTCGCTTGCGGGCAGCGGTAACAGCAATTTCTCGCGGAGCAGGGCCCCGGCAGGCCAGGCAGAGGTCGGCAGATTGCCATGTCCAGGCCAGGCATCGTAGGTGAGGCGGAGGGTGTTGTCGCCAGACCGGGCGGAGACGAGTTGCACGGCGAGCGCCCACTCCTCATCGAGGGGACGCAACGCTTCCAGGTAGAGCTGCAGCTCCAGGGCGGGACGACAGTAGCTGGATTGCACCAGCCAGCAGGCCAGGCGCGACTCCGTCAACCGCACCTCATAGCCGCGCAAAGCGATGGCTTCCGCGCCGAAGACGACGTCGGTGGTGTAGGGGAGGGGTGTTGAGTCTTCCAGACGGGCGGGAGGAGCGAAGAGCGGCGCTGCGCCGGCGAGGAGCGTGATCAGTGCGCCGAGCGGCAGCCAGATGGCCCAGGCGCGCGCCAGTCGCGGCTGAAGCTGCTGCCAGCCGACCGCGAGGAGCACCGCGAGGGCGGGGGCTGCGGGAAAGAGCAGCCGTCCTCCCGTCGCCGGGGTGAGGGCATTCCAGCGCACCCATGCGACCACGATGATGACGAACCAGCCGCCCAGGAGCGCCAGCTCCGTCCGCCGCGCAAGGGTGCGGAAGTGCGCCATGAGGCCCACGCAGCCGCCTCCGAGCAGCGCGAAAAAGGGCCAGTAGAGCGCCCGGGGATAGAAAGCGCACGGCAGCTGTCCCCAATAGGAGCGCAGCATCAGCTGGAACGTGCCCCAGAGATCCACGCGTACCGCCGTGCGCCCGACGACGTCCAGCATGGGGGCGAGGGCGGTCAGATCGCCGTAGAGCCGCCAGTTGCGTCCCAGCCACGGCGTGACGAGTGCCAGCGCCGGAACAACGAGCAGCACTCCCCAGCGCAGCAGCCGGGTCAGTGGGGCGCGTTGCCGCCAGGCGTAGGCCAGGAGGGTCAATCCGCCCAATCCGAGCAGTCCCAGTCCGCTGAGTTTGCTCAGCGCTGCCAGTCCCGTCAGGATGCCAAAGCCGAGGAGGCGCGTTGGCGTCGGACCACGCTGCCAGATGTCCACCAACAGCACCAGCGCCCAGGTGGCCAGCGGGATGACGAGGTTATCGTTGTTCACCCCGGCCGCGAGGAGCAGGAATTGCGGGTTGAAGGCGACGACGGCCGTCGCCAGCGGCGCGACGAATCCTCGGGGCGCCAGCCGTCGGGCAAGAGCCCACGTCCCTGCGACGGTGGCGCATTGTAGAAGGGTGGAAAGCAGCCGCAGCGCGTAGACCGTGCGGCGATGTCCTTCCGGAGGGAACCCGGTGTAGGGATCGCGGCTCCAGGTGACGCGATTGTAGAGCGTATCGCCAGAGCCACAGGCGACGAAGGTGGCGGGAATGGGCCGCACGTCCGGCGCTTCGCGGGGCAGACCCCACAGGCGCACCCACGCCGCGCCAAGGAGATGGTACAGCGGCGGCTGCGAGGCTTCTTGCCGGACATGGAAGCCGGCCGCCTCGGCCTCGCCATGGACGGGCAGCCGGCCGGTCACGGCGATGTGGCGGATGACCTCCGCGTGTTCGATCTCGTCGAGGTTTTCGTAGGGTGGGATCGTTATGTTCCAGGCCAGCGCCAGGCTTACGAAGGTCACCAGAATCAGCCATAGGCCGGCGCGTGAGGAGTGCATCATTCCATTCCTTCGGGAGGCCTCTCGAACCATTCTCGCGCTGCCTGCCAGGCGCGTTCGCGGTCAAGATCGAGGACCACGGTGTGTCCGCCGCGTTCCAGCCAGAGCAGCTGCTGTGGTCCGCCGAGCCGCGCCGCGACTTGACGGACCACGCGCGGGGGAACGGCGTGATCATGGCGGGCGTGGACGAGCAGGGTGGGGACACGCACGTCGGGCAGGCGCGCGTCCATGGCGAGCAGAAAACTGCCCAGTTCTGCCACGGCCCGTAAGGGAATGCGCCGGTAAATGAAGCGGGCGCGACGAGCGGCGGCGTCGTGCATGTCGGAGCCGATTTTGGGCAGATAGGGGATCACGCGGGCGAGATGAGAGAGCCAGCCAGGCGGTAAGCCGTGGAAGGCAAAGCCGCCGGGGGTAGCGAAGGCGACTACCCGCTCCACGGGGTCCTCGGCGGCGACGTAGAGCGCCAGCGCCGCGCCGAGCGAGACCCCGGCGATGCCCAGGTGCTGACGTTGGCGGCGCAGTTCGGCGAGGCCGGCGCGGACGTCCGCGACCCAATCCTGCCAGTGGACGGCGGCGAGATCTTCGGGAGTGGTGCCGTGGCCGCGCAGCCGGATGCCAGAGACGGTCATGCCGGCGCGCGCCAGCGCTTCGCCGAGGGGCCGGACTTCATCCGGTGCAGTGAGGAAACCGTGAATGAGCAGGATGCCCGGCTCTCCGCCGGGCAGAAAGAACGGCGTCGGTTCTGGTCGCGCGCGATCTTCTTTCATACAGCCATGGAGTATAGCACACTCCCGGCAGGGTCAAACCGCGCGCGCGTTGACAAAAGGCCCCGGCGGACTATAATCCGCCTTTGGCTTGCCGCAGGGATTTCCCCGTACAACGGCGCTATTCCTTGAGTGAGGGGCTATGAATAGAAAGACGCTAACTTCCCTGGTGTTGATCTTGTTGTTGGCGGCCGTGGCGCTTTATCTGGTGGTGCCGTCGCAGCATCCTGAGTGGCTGAAGCGCCTGCTGCTGTGGCAACCGGAGACCGCGCGCTCCCTGGAATTCATGCAGGGGTTGGACCTGCAAGGTGGGCTGCAACTCTCGATGGTGGCCGACGTGCCTGCCGGACAGCAGCTCTCCGCCGAAACGATGCGTGCGGCGGCGCAGGTGGTCGAGGGCCGCGTCAACGCGCTGGGCTTGAGCGAGCCGGTGGTGCAGGTGCAGGGGACGCGGCGCATCATCGTCGAGCTGCCCGGCATCGCCGACCCGGAGCAGGCGATTGATACCATCCGCGATACGGCGCTGCTTGAATTCGCCGAACCGCCTGCCGGCGCCGGCGAGGCGGAACTGACGCCCGGACGGGTCGTCAGCACCACCTACGGCATGGGCGAGGACGTCACGGCGCCGCCCGGCTACTACAAGACGATTCTCATCGGTGATGCGCTGGATTCGGCCTTCAACACGGTGGATGAGACTACCGGGCAGCCCATGGTGATCGTGCGCTTCAAAGCGGCGGATACACAGCGTTTTTACGAGTACACGAGCAATAACATCGGGCGCCCTCTGTGCATGGTGCTCGACAAAACTATCCTCTCGTGCCCTACCATCCGTGATGCCATCCCTGATGGCGAGGCGCAGATTTCCGGCGGGTTCACGTCGGAGAGCGCGCAGCAGCTCGCGATTCAGTTGCGCTACGGCGCCCTGCCGGTGCCGCTGAAAATCGAAAGCTACCGGGCGATTGGCCCGTCGCTGGGTGCAATTTCAGTTGAGAAAAGCATCCGCGCCGGCGTGGTCGGTCTGCTGGTGGTGTTCCTGTTCATGTTGATTTACTATCGCCTCAATGGCCTGGCGGCGGATCTGGCGCTGGCGCTCTACGTGTTGCTCAACCTGTTGCTCTACAAATTGTTGCCCGTTACGCTGACCCTGCCAGGGATCGCAGGCTTCTTGCTCTCGGCGGGCATGGCCGTGGATGCCAACATTTTGGTCTTCGAGCGCATGAAGGAGGAATTGCGCCATGGGCGCTCGTTGGAACGGGGCGCGGAGGCGGGATTCAGCCGCGCGTGGACCTCGGTGCGCGACTCCAATCTGGCAACGCTTTTGACGTGTGCCATTCTCTGGTTCTTTGGCAACGCTTTTGCCGCGAGCCTCGTCAAAGGCTTCGCGCTGACGCTGGCGCTCGGTACGCTGATCAACATGTTCACCGCGCTGATGGTGACCCGAACTTTCGTCCGTACGGCCCTGGGGGTGCTGGGCGAAGAACGGGTGCGGCGCCATCCCTGGTTGCTGGGAATTTAGGAGGCTGACGAGATGATTGACTTTGTTCACAATCGCAGGACCTATTTCATCCTGGCCGGGGTGTTGGTGGCGCTGAGCGTGGCGGCGATGCTGGTGTCTTATGTCACCTATGGACAGCTGGTGCGCATTGGCATTGATTTCAAGGGTGGCAGTCTGTTCTCAGTGCACTTCACGGCTCCTGTCACCGAGGACGTGATCCGTGAGGCTTTTGCAGAGGAAGGCTATACCAGCACCATCGTGCAGCAGTTGGGCGACCCCGCCGACAATACCTGGCAGATTCGGACCAGTTTTGCGACGACCGATCAGATCAACGCCGTGTTGGAGCGCCTCGAGGAAATCACCGGCGCGGTGGATCGCAGCAGCTCGGTGGTGGATACGGTGGAAGCCACGGTGGGGGCGGAAGTGGCGCGCAGCGCCGCGCAGGCAGCTGGCGTGGCGGCGCTCGTCGTGCTGACGTTTATCTGGTTCTCGTTCCGTAAGGTGCCCCATCCGCTGCACTATGGCGTCGCTTCGGTCGTGGCGATGCTGATCAACGTGATCGTGGCCATGGGCTTCTATGCGCTCATGGGCTTGCTACAGGGGTGGGAAGCCGATGCGCTGTTCCTCACGGCGATCCTCACGGTGATCGGGTTCTCGGTTCAGGACATCATCGTGGTGTTCGACCGCATCCGCGAAAATATCCCGCGTCATCGCGGCGAGCCTTTCTCGCTGATCGTGAACCGCAGCATCATGGAGACGCTGCACCGTTCACTGGCGACGCAGCTGAACGCGATGTTCGTGATGATTGCCATCTTGTTGTTCGGCGGTGCGACGCTCAAGCCCTTCATTGCCGTGATGCTGGTAGGAATGCTCAGCGAGACCTTCACTTCGATGTTTGTGGCGGTTCACATTGTCGGGTTGTGGGAGGAGCATCGGAAGTCGCGTCCTGCGCGGGCGTGATGCCGGGGATGAGTGAGCGGGCCACCGACATGTGGCCCGCTTGCAGTAACGGGCTCCCTCTCAAAAAAACAACGCGCTTCAGCGCCGTCGTCTGGGTCAGGCTGGAGATGGAATCCCCAGCCTGACTTTATTTTTGCGTGACCCCCATTCGGTGCTATAGTGCTGCGTATGCGGTTTCTGACTCCAAACAGCTTGTGGCTTCTGGCCCTGGCGCTGCCCATCATTGCCCTCTATCTGCTGCGCCTGCACCGACGGGAGACCCCTGTCGCCAGCGTGTTGCTCTGGCAGGCGGCGGCCGTCGAGCGTCGCGCCAATCGCCCCTGGCAGAAATTACGCCGTCACTGGCTGTTGGCGCTGCAGCTGCTGATTCTGGCGACGCTGGTCGCGGCGGCCGCTCACCCTGCCGTTCCCGCGCCGTCAACGCCGCAGGGACGGCTGTTGATCCTGCTGGACGCTTCCGCGAGTATGCAGGCGCGCCGCGAGGACGGCAACACGCGCTTCGAGGCGGCGCTCGCGGAACTGCGGGCGCTCTCTGAGGCGCTGGATGCGCGCAGCCGGGTGACGCTCATCACCACGAGCGCGACACCGCAGGTGGTGTTGCGCGACGGGGATGCTGCGGCGTTGCGGCGGACGCTCCCCGCGCTGCAGCCGACCGATGGCGGCGCCGATTGGGACGCGGCGGCGAGTCTGGCGCTCGGCCTCGCGGCCGGGGAAGAGGTCACGACGCTGGTGTTCACCGATGCGGCGCTGGCGGAGTCCCTGCCCCCTCTGCCGGGCCGGGCGCAGCTCTTTACCGTAGGGGAGGCCGCCCCCAACGTGGGACTGGTGGATTTTTCTCTCCGCCGCAGCGCCGAGACTTTCACCGCGTTTGTGCGTGTGCTGAACGCCGGCCCGGCGCGACAGGTCACATTGCTGTTGCTTGCCGGCAGTGAAGTCCTCGCCCGTCAGGCGCTGGAGCTGCCCGCTGCGGGCGAGGTGACGCTCTCTTTCCCGGATCTGCCCACCTGGGGGTGGTTCGAGGCGCGCCTTGAGGACGCCGATGATCGTTTCCCTTTGGATGATCGCGCCTGGGTGACACCGCCGCTCTCTGGCAGCGGGCAGGTGCTGCTGGTGACGTCGGGCAACCGCTTCCTCGAACTGGCATTGCGCGCCCTGCCGGGGATCGCCGTGCAACAGGCGACGACGCTGCCCCAAGACACCGCCGAGATGAGCGCCGCGGTGTTGGACGGCGCAGGCAGCGGGGGGACGTTCAGCGGCCCGGCGTGGTTGATTGCCCCCGGCGCGGGGACGCCCTGCGGCGAGCCGACAGGTGTTTTCACGCCGACAACGCCCCTGCGCACCGGGTCCCATCCGCTGCTGGAATATGTCACCTGGGATGACGTGCACATTGCCCGCGCCACACGCTATGCCGCGCCCGCCGACGCCGTGACCTTGCTGGAAACGGCGGAAGGCCCCTTGCTCTGGGTGCTGAACCGGCCAGGGCAGCGGCTTATCTGCCAGGCGTTTGCCCTGCAGGACTCCGATCTGCCGCTGCGGGTGGCTTTCCCCATCCTCACCAACAATCTGATGGGCTGGCTGCTGCCGCAGACGTCACAGGCGCCGATTACCCCCCTGCCGGCAGGACAGCCCTGGACGCCAGCGCTCCCTCTCGCGGCGACGGCGGCTGTGTTGGTCACACCCACGGGGGAGCGCGTGGACTTGCTGGACGTGACAGCGTCCCTTCCGCAGCGCGCGGGGCTGTACCGCCTGGAATTGGAGACGGCGGGCGGGCCGGCAACGCACTATGTGGCGCTGTCGTTGCTCGATGCGGCGGAAAGCGATCTGCACCCCCATCCGCTGATGATCGAGGGGCAGGCGCCTTTGAGCGCTGCCCCCGGCGCGACCGGTTGGCGCGACTTCAGCCGCTGGGTCGCTGCGGCGGCCCTCGCGTTGTTGCTCCTCGAAGGGGCGCTCTGGTGGGGGCGCGCGGCTGCCTGGCATGGGGTGCGCGCGGCCCTCTCCGCGTTGCGCTATGACTGGCGCCCTGTGGCGTTGCGGCTGATCCTGGTAGGGGCATTGATCCTGGCCCTCGCGGACGTGCGCCTGCCCCAGGCGACGCGCAATCTGGCGACGGTGTTCGTCGTGGATCGGTCTGCGAGCGTCGCGGCGGAGGAGGGGGAGATTGAGGCGCTATTGACCGCTGCCTGGGAGGCCAAAGGCGCGCAGGACCGCGCCGCGGTGGTCGTTTTTGGCGGGGAAGCGCGGGTCGCACAGCCGTTGTCTGAGGGGTCTTTCGCGGCTGATCTGCGCCTGGCGCCCCAACCGGATGCCACCGACATTGCCGCTGCCGTGCGGTTGGGGGCGAGCCTCGTCCCTGAGGGAGCGCCGGGGCGGCTGGTACTCATCACCGATGGGCTGGAGACGCGCGACGATGGGGCGACTGCCCTGCTTCAGGCACGTGCGCGGGGCCTGGAGACGCTGGTGGCCGCCGTGACGCCGGCGGCGTCGGCGGAAGTGTGGATCGAGGCGACGCGCCTGCCCGCGCGGGCCTATCCGGGGGACACAGTGGCGGTTGCTGTGACGCTGGGGGCGACGGCTGCTCAGCCCGTCCGCCTCACCTGGGCGGCAGGTTCGCAAGAAGGGGATGTTGTGTGGGAGGTCTCCCGTGGGCAGGGCAGGTATTTGTTCACCTTCAGTGCGCCAGAAAGGGGATGGGTGCCCGTGCGTTTTTGCGTGGCGGCGGAGGCGGATTTTTTCGTGGAAAACAACTGTGGCGGCGGTTGGCTGCGCGTGGAAGGGGTGCCTCGCGTGCTCATTGTGGGGGCGGTGGAGGAACGGCAGGCTTTGGCGGCGGCGTTGCGCGCCACCGGCCTGGAAGTGGTGGAACTGCAGCCGGAGGCGCTGCCGTTCACTGCTCCGGCCTTGGGCGACTATGCTGCGGTGATCCTGGTCAACACGCCCGCCCGCGCTTTGCCGTTGCAGGCCGGCTCAGCGCTGCAAGCTTATGTCCGCGATCTGGGCGGGGGCCTGGTGACGCTCGGCGGACCGGAAAGCTACGGGGTGGGTGGATGGTCTGCCACCGCTCTGGAGGCGGCGTTGCCCGTCTCCACGCAGGTGCAGGATCCACGCCGGTTTCCTCCGCTGGCGATGGTCATCGTGATTGACAAATCGGGCAGCATGGCAGAGTCGGACGCGGAAGGGGGGACTCCAAAAATCCGGCTTGCGGCGGAAGCGGCCGCGCGTGTGGCGGAGGCATTGAACGACAACGACGCGCTCGCGGTGGTGGCCTACGACGATCGGCCGGCGGACACTCTGGGTCCGGTGTCGGGGAGCGAGCGGCAGCTGTTGCTCGGACGTTTGTCGCAGTTGCAGGCGGGCGGCGGCGGCATCTACGTGCGCGACGGCCTGGCCTATGCCCGGCAGCTGCTCGCGGAGAGCTTCGAGCCGCTGTCGGAGCAACAGCGGCATGTGCTGTTGGTGGCGGATGGCAGCGACGCGGAACAACAGGCGGGCGCGCTGGCGCAGGTGGCCGCTTTGCGCGCTCAGGGGGCGACGGTGAGCGTGATCGCGATCGGCGCTGGCGGTGATGTCCCCTTTCTGCAGGAGGTGGCGCGTCAGGGCGAGGGGCGCTTCTATCTCACGGAGCGTGCTGCGGACCTGCCGGTGATTTTCACGGAGGAACTGGCTCACACGCGACGCTCCTACATCGTCGAGCAGAGCTTCTCTCCTATCGCCGGAATGGCCTGGGAGCCGCTGGAGAGCTTCACGGCGCTGCCAGCTCTGGCGGGATATGTGGCGACGACTCCCAAACCCGGCGCGGATGTGCCGTTGTGGGGCGCCGTGACCGGGGATCCACTGCTGGCAGCGTGGTCCTATGGCTTGGGGCGCGCTGTGGCCTGGACCTCTGATGCGACAGGTCGCTGGGCCGTGGAGTGGCTGGGCTGGGAGGACTTCGCGCGCTTCTGGGGTGATGTGGTGCGGTGGGTGTTGCCCGCACCCGCGGAGGAGGGGGTGACGCTGAACGTCGCCGCGGAGGATAGACAGGCGCGCGTCACCCTCGATGTGCTGGATCCGACGACGGGCCGCTATGTGGATGGCCTGGATCTCGTGCTGCAGGCGTCGCAGCTGGAAGCCAGGGTGTCTGTCCCGCCGACGGCATTGCGCCAGACGGCGCCGGGCCGTTATGAGACCACCCTGCCCCTGGGGGATGACACTGCCCCGTGGCTTTTCCATGTCACTGGCGCATTGCAGGCTACCGCGGGATGGATGCCGCCCTACGCGGCCGAATTCGTGCCGGGCGATGCCGCCGCCGCGACCGCGCGCTTGATCGCCCGGGGACAGGCGCAGCCTCTCACGGCGCCGGAACAGGCGTTTGCGCCGACCCTGCGCGGACGTCAGGCAGGAGCGCCGCTGGCTCCCTGGTTGGTCACCATCGTGGCGTGGCTCTGGCCCCTCGATATTGCCGCGCGGCGCCTGGGGATTTCATGGGACGAGGTGCGGCGGTGGGGAAGGCGTTGGCGCAAGAGTGGTCGGAGGGAATCGCGTTCTGCATCGCGGAGCGTCGCGTCCCTGCCGGTGGAAAGCCCGCCTCCGGCGCCGCCGCCATCTCAGGAAGAAGCGCTGGCGGCGCGGCTGAAGGAGCGCTTACGCGGGTCCCGGCGCTGAGGCAGCGCGTCAAGCTCAGAAAGATGCCATGTGCTGGCGCACCTCATCCAGGCATGAAAATGTAAGTCGTGAGGCGTGAGTTCGGCTGGGGATTCCATCCCCAGCCTGACAGGAGCCAACCGCGCTGAAGCGCGGTGTTGGAGGACGTAGCAGCCCCGGGGGCCAGGAATTTCTAATCTTACTTGTGAAATTCGTGTTCATTCGAGGCCATTTTCGAAGGAAGATCTCATACAGACAAGGCCCCGATCACCGCGATCGGGGCCTTGTGGCGAATTTGCTTCCGTGGGATTAGTTGCCGGGGGCTTCTTGCCTGGCAGCCTCGATGCCGCTCTGAACCTCGGCCGCATGGGCCAGAGTGGCTTCCTTTTTGCTGCTTAGCAGGGCGTCCTTGAGCGTGGCGATAATCAGCAGCGAGATGGCGAAGCTGCCGATATCGAGCGGGCTTTGGCCGGGGGTGGTGATGGCCATCTCGGCCTCGCGCGCGGCCAGGGTCGTCCCGCTGTCGGCAATGCAGACGGTAGGGATGCCTTTGGCGTTCGCCAGTTTAACCGCGTGACCGGTGTCCACGCCGGGGGTGCCAAAGACCAGCGCCAGCAGCACATCCCCAGCCTGCATGTCGTTAGTGGCCTTGGCGACTTCCACCATACTGGGGGCGAAGTGGAAGACGGGAATCCCCAAGGGGACGAGGCTTTCCGCCAGATACCGGGCAATGTCGTAGCTGGGGAATTCCCCGACGATCCAGATGCGTTCTGCATTCTGGAGCATCTTCAACGCCTGGGCCAGGTGAGGGGCCTCGGTGGTTGCAAACTGCTCCAGGTCCTGGGCCTTACTGGCAAAGAGCGCCTGCACGAGATCCTCTTCGTTGCCTGCCTCGACGGCCTTGTGATAGGTCTGCGCGATCTCCCCGCGCACGTAGGCCTTGATTTCCCTGGAGAGCTCCCGGAACCCGCTATAGCCGATTTCCTGTGAGAAACGCACGACGGTCGCCGGATCAATCCCAACGCGCCGGGACAGTTCTGTCGCTGTCAGGAAGGCAACGTCAAGGGTTTGATTGAGGATGAAATCTGCCAGGCGGCGAAATCCAGGGGTCAAATTAGCATAATGCTCTTCAATCCGTTCTCGAAACATGGTAGTCTCCTTTCCTTATACTGAATGCGTTGATGCTGCAAGGCCGAATCAGCTGTCAATCTTTCGTCTGAGGGAGGATTGCCTCGTAAGCGGCAGTGTGGGTGCGCAGCTCCAGGATTTCGCTGAGATACTCGTTGTAGGCGGCGAAGGACTCTGCCGTCTTGGCCGCCGTGGTGCCCGCCAGCGCTTCCCAGATCAGCGCGATGATCGCGAGCGCGGCGCCGGTGTTCGGGATGCCGGTCTCGCCGGCGGTGGGAACAAGGACGACCAGTTCGGCTTCGTGGGCCGGCGCGCCGAGGGTGTTGTCGGCGATCGTGATCGTGTGCACGCCTTTCTCTCGCGCCATCCGCACCAGATACCCGGAATCAATGTCCGGCACGCTGATGGCCAGCACCAAGAGTGCGTCTCCCGGCTCCATCTTGCTGAGGGCAGCGGCGACGTTGAGCATATCCGGCGCAAACGCCCTGGCCTGGATGTCGGCGACTTGCAACATCCGTGCCAGGAACTGCGCGATGGCTTGCTGGGGGCCTTCCCCTGTGATCCAGACGCGCGGCGCCTGTTTGAGGATCCGGAGCGCTTCACCGAGTTTGGCCGTCTCGGTCATGGAAAAATCTGCGAGGTTTTGGCGTGTGCTGTCCAGAAGCTGGTGCACCAGCGCCTCTTCACTTTCGGCCTCGACGCTTTTGCGGTAGGTAGTCGTCACCTGATCGCGCACGTAATGTTTGATCTCGTGTGAGAGCTCGCGATACCCGCTATAGCCGATCTCCTGCGCAAAGCGGACGACGGTGGCCGGATCCACTCCTACACGGCGGGAGATTTCGGTGACGGTGAGGAAGGCCGCGTCGAGTGTGTGGTCCATGATGAAATCGGCCAATTTGCGAAAACCCGGCGTCAAACTATCGTAATACTGTCGAATTTGCTCTTGAAACATGGTTGAAATCTCCTTACTTTGATTTGCTGATGGTGACAATGCTGGAACGATATCCTTACGGTCACAAAATAGGAGGACGATTTGCCTGGCTCAGTATCTTAGACCAAATGGCAAGGGCCAGGCCCGGGTCAGCGTGTCCCTGCTGACGCAACTCTACCAGCTGTTGGAGATACTTTTGCCGTAATTCTTCCTGCTGTTGAAGGCTTTCCTTTCGCTGTTGGCTGATCATGTTGGCAATGGCTGCCAGCACTGCAGCGATGAGCGCCAGACCTGACATGGCGGAGGGCGTGCCGAGAGAAAAAGCGAGGGTCAATTGCGCCTCTCTGGCCGCAGCCTGCATCCCATTGCTGCTGATGCAGAGGGTGCGCCCGCCTTTTGCCTGCCCCAGACGCAGAACGTAGCTTAGATTGAGTTGCGGGCCTTCATGGCCTAAGGCCAACAGCGCATCTCCCGCCTGGACCTGATCCAGGTACATCGCCGTGCTCAACAGGTTGGATTCAAACGCTTCCGCCGCCAATCCGAGATTTTGCAGTTCTTGCGCGAACGCCTGTCCCAAATGTATCGCCGAGCCTTCTGCGGTGATCCAGATAGCGGGAACTGCGTTGAGCGTCGCGCCGATTTCTTCCAGCAGCCGCAAGTCTGCAGGGGAGAGGTATTGGAGCGGTTGGTAGATCTTTTGGAGCTGGGCTGCCAGACGCTGTTCTTCCGTTGCCTCTGATGCCTTTGAGTCCATGTCCGACAGCTGGCGCGGCGCGGTGATGTGTTCGTGAATGTACTGTTTGATCTCCTGGGAAAGTTCGCGATAGCCCGTATAGCCCAGTTCTTGCGCAAACCGCACGACGGTCGCCGGATCAACTTCCAACCGCTGCGCGAGCTCGGTCGCCGTGAGGAGCGCCGCCTCGAGAGTGTGGTTCAGGATGAAATCGGCCAGCCGGCGGAATCCCGGGGAGAACTGCGCGTAGCCGTTTCTGATGCGGTCTTTAAACATTTGAATCCCTTGTTAATGTTTGCATATGCATTGTAACTGGTATCAACCAGTTGTGAGGCTCAGTTTTTGAATACATGTATTATATCACACCCAATCAGAAACGCAAGAGTCAAATGTCATTCCATCCAAAACTTGATTCTGTCTCCGGGCTCCATGGAGCGGTATTTGTTGAATCGGGGACGCTGCGCTGGGCCGGCGGAATGGCGTTTGATTGCTGCCGGGTTTCGGCTACAATCGAGGGGCGGCCATGCCCGGCGCTGACGTGTCAGGCGTGACTTTACCCTTCCCGGGTCGGTTCAACGAGGATACCCATGCGTGCGTTGATGCGATTTTTGAGTGGCTGTTGTCTGCTGGTGACGCTGGCGGCGTGCAGGGGGGATCGCATGCCGGCCGAAGTGACGCCGAAACCGGCAGTTGTGGCGGAGCAATGGGCGATTGCTGCTGAGGCGAGCTCGCGCTACGCTTCCCCGGATTGGAGCCCCGCGCGGGCGACGGGAGCGCCGGACGTGCAGATGTGCGCCGACGACCCCCGCGCCTGGGCCTCGGCGCGGGGCAATGGTCTGGAGTGGTTGCAGCTGCGTTTCGAGAAGCCGGTCTACGCCACGGAAGTCCGCGTCTTTCAGACCCTGGGGCCGGGCGCTATCGCGCGCGTGCATTTGCTGGATGTGGCCGGCGGGCAAAATCTGGTGTGGGAAGGGACGGATACCTCTCTGATCTGTCCAGGGGTGTTCACGGCCTCATTCCCGCGCACCGACTACCTCGTTGTGGGGGTGCGTCTCGAACTGGATGAATCGCGCACTGGCTTTTGGAATCAGATTGACGCAGTCGAGCTGGTCGGCATTCTGCCGTAAGGGAGTTATTTCCCCAGCAGCCGACGCCGCAGCACTTCGGGGATGGCGCCGCCGCGTTCCAGAATGCGCAGCGCTTCTGCCGGGGGCAGGGGAGGCAAAGGCGGCGCTGTGAGAGGGGCTTCCGCGGGAGGGGCCGGCGGTTCACCCCCGCTTTGACTCAGCCAGAGCAGCACCTCGCCCGGTTCATCGGTGACGTGCAATCCCAGCAGCGGCGTCGCGGGAGGGGGCGTCGGCGTGAGCCATAGCGTCCGCGCCGCCGGGAGAGAAGCGATCGGGGGGGCGGTACTGACCCACAAAAGCAGCTCTGCCGCGCCGAGCTCTACTTGCAGCAGGGAGGCGTCCCATTTGGCGTTGGCGGTCGCGCCGGGAGTCAGCGGGCTGACCAACAACAGGCGTCCCTCTGCCAGAAAGTGCTGTTCCTGAGGGCTGAGCTCGAGCGTTTCGAGCCCCTGCCGCGCAAAAAGGAGCGCCTCCCCTTCGGAATCGGCGAGCTCGCTGAGCAGGAGCGTGGCTTGTGCGGCGCCCCGCGTCGCGGCGGGCAACATCCCCTCGCCGAGCAGCTGACTCAACGCCTCCTGCAACAGGGCGGCCGCGGCTTCGTCGAGGGGGGCGGGGGGCACGACCAGGAGCGGGCGGGCCAGGAGGCGGGGGTCGCCGCGGTAGAACAACAGCGCCGGGCGCAACTTCGCCTCGAGTTGTAGCAGTCTGGAGGGATAGAGCGGCTCATTCCACCGAATTGCGGCGACGGACTCGAGACTCTCCGGGGGGCGCAGGGCGGCGATCTCCGCGTCGGAAAACCCCGCGGCGAGAGCGCTTTCCGGCAGGGCGGCTAGCGCCGCTTCTAGTGTGATCCCCTGCGTGCGCCAGGTCTCCAGCAGGCTTTTGGCGCGCGAGGTGGCGAGCCCCTCTTTGTAAAGAAGCCAGTACCAGAGCTGGGTTTCGCGGTTGGCAGCGTTCATGGTGCGCTCGCCGGCTCTTTTTCGAGGATGAGGGTGACCGGCCCGTCGTTGACGAGCTCGACTTCCATGTGAGCGCCGAAGATGCCGGTTTCCACGGGCAATTGCAGCTCGCGCAGCGCCTCCCGCAGGGCCGCGCAGTATTGCGTGACCAGAGGTTCGGCGATTTCCGGCGGCGCGGCCTGGGTGAAGGAAGGACGAAAGCCGCGACGAATGTCTCCGTGCAGGGTGAATTGGGAGATCACCAACACGCCGCCCTGGATGTCCTGTACCGACAGATTCATCTTCCCCTCAGCATCGGAAAAAATGCGCAGGTTGGCGGTCTTGTGCGCCAGCCAGCGAGCCTCCTTTTCCGTATCCCCTGCGGCGATGCCGAGCAGGACCAGCAATCCCGGCCCGATGGCGCCGACGCGGTGGCCTTCCACGGTGACCGAAGCGCGAGTGACCCGTTGAATGACGGCACGCATCGTTATCTCCCGGCGGCGACGACTGAGGCGATGGCCTGTCCCCCGTCGTGGGTGAGGCTCACGGCCCATTCGGTGAGCTGTTGTGAGCGGGCCAACGTTTCGGCATAGCCATTCAAGACGATGATGGGGCGTCCGCTGGGGGTGTTGAGGATTTCGACTTCATGCCAGCGGATGCCTACCGGCGACAACAATCTCAAGCCCACTCCTAGCGTCTTGGCGACGGCTTCTTTGGCCGCGAAGTGCGCGGCCACCTCTGCCGGTTCCCGCCGAAGGTGCAGCAGCTCCCTGGGGGTGAAGATGCGCTCCAGAAACCGTTCGCCGTGCCGTTCGAGGACGCGCGCCATCCGGCGAATTTCGACGACGTCAATGCCATTGGCCAACATTTGCCCCTCGACTTCAGGCCTGCGGCGGCCCCGAGACACCCAGCGCGAAGGCGGCGGGATTGAGCCAGCGCTGTGCGACGCTTTGGATGTCCGCTGCGGTGATCGCGGAAATGCGTTCTTCGTAGCGCAGCAGATAATCCAATCCCAACTCGAAGCGCTCGATGTGGGTGAGGTTGCCGGCGACGCCCTCGTTCGTCTCCAGGCGCAGCGGCAGGCTGCCGATGAGGTAGGCCTGGTTGTCCGCGAGTTCAGCGGCAGGGACGGGTTCCTCGTGCAGGCGCTGGACTTCGTCCAGGATGAGGGCGATGGCTTTCTCGACCTGGGCGGGATGCACGCCGGCGCGGGCCTGCCAGGGCCCCGGGCCGATAGCGCTCTCGAGGCTGCTGTAGACGTAGTAGGCGAGGCCATTTTGCGAACGCACTTGCTCGCCGAGCCGTCCCATCATCCCAAAGATGCCCAGGACGGTGTTGGCGAGCTGGCACGCGAGGAAATCCGGCGAGCGTCGCGCCGGTCCGGGCCAGCCGAGCACCAGGTCGGTCTGCGTTTTTTCCGGCAAGGGGACGTATTGCTCGCGGCGCGTGGTAAGCGGCGGCACTGCGGGCAGCGGCGGGCGCGGGGGACGGGCGCCTTCCCAATCCCCAAAGGCATTTTGAACGGCGGTGAGAGCGGCCTCTACCTTGACGGCGCCGACGATGGTGATGACCATCCCCTGTGGCTTGATGCAGCGTTCGTGGAAGCTGCGCAAGTCGTCGCGGCGCAGGCGTCTCACACTGTCCAGGGTGCCGCTGACCTGGCGGTGGTAGGGATGCGCAGCGGGATAGGCGAGTTCGTGAAAGGCGCGGGAGGCGCGGGCGCGGGTGTCGAATTCTTGCTCACGCAGGGCGCTGAGCAGCTCGGCGCGCGCGCGTTCGACTTGCTCTGGCGCGAAGGTGGGATTTCGCATCACGTCGCTGCAGATGTCCAGCAGCAGCGGCAGCTGCTCCGTCAGCCCCTTGGCACCGAAGGCGGTGCTGTGCACACCGGCAGAAAAGCCGAAGGTCGCACCGACGGACTCCACTTCCTCATACAGCTGCTCGAAGGGACGGCGACGGGTGCCGCGCTCCATGACGTCCACGGCCAGACTGGCGAGGCCTTCCTGGTCTTGGGGGTCGTCTTCCGCTCCGGCGAGCAGATAGCCGTCAAGGACCACGGACGGGCTGGCAAAGTTCTCGCGGGCCAGGACGGTGATGCCGTTGGGCAGAGTCTGCCGCAGCACATCGGCGGGGCCGGGTAACGCAACCTTGTTTCGGCGCATACAATCTCCTTCGAATTTTTTCTCCCCCTCCCCGACGGCGCATCGCCGTCGGGGAGGGGGCAGGGGGTGGGGCAAAAGCTACAGATTACAAAGGTTCAGCCATCGCCGTCTGGCTACCTGGCGCCAGGCTGAACAGTTACAAAAATATAGAAACCGTGCCTACGGGTCCCCGTTCGCACGTTCCCCCGTTCGCACGTTTGCGCGTTACTTTGCGTCCCCGGCGGTCAATCTTGGGTGAGGTAGTGCCCCACGGTCATGTTTTGGGGGCGCAGGTAGGCATCGGCGACGCGCAGGACATCCTCGGCCGTGACCGCTTCCAGCCGCTCAAGGTAGTGCAGGAACCAGCTCGTGTCGGCGAAAATCTCGCTGAATCCCAGCCAGAAAGCCTGATTGGTGATGCTTTCGCTGGAGAACGCGAAAAGCGCCCGCGCCTGGCGGATGGCTTTGGCCAGCTCTTCGGCGGTGATGGGTTCATGGCGGAGGAGCTCCAGTTCGGCGCGGAGGGCGTCTTCGACTTCCGTGGACGAGTGGCCGGGGAGAACCGTGGCGCTGATGCGGTACAGGCCGGGGTCCACGGTGGGAATCAGGCTGGCGTTGACATCTGCAGCGAGCTCGCGGGCCACGACGGCGCGATAGAGCCGGCTGGTGTAGTTGGTGAGGCTGCCGCTTCCAACCAGCGAGCCGGCGCCGCCTGCCAGGACCGTGCTCAAGACCGTGAGCGCGTGCAGATCGGGATGGGTGGCTGGCGGCGTGTGAAAGGCCAGGGTCAGGTAATCTGTGCCGGCGTTCCCTTCGACGATCACCCGGCGTTCCCCGTGCTGCGGCGGTTCCTGCGCGGTGACGTGCGGCAGAGGTTCCCGCGGCGGGATTTTGTCGAAGGCCCTTTCGGTCATGCGCAGCATTTCCCCCGCATTGAAGTCTCCAGCGGCGGCGAGGATGGCGTTGTTGGGGGTGTAGTAGGTGCGGTAGTGCGCGTAGAGGTCGTCGCGGGTCAGCGTTTGCAGATCGCACAGGTGCCCGATCGTGTCGTGGCCGTAGGGGTGAACCCGAAAGGCGGCTGCCGTCAGCTCTTCGTCCAGCAGGAAGGTGGGATCGTTTTCGTTGCCCTGGCGCTCGCTGATGACGACCGTGCGCTCAGCGGCGACCTCGTCGGCGTCGAAGAGGGCGTTGGTCATGCGGTCGGCTTCGATGTCGAGGGCGAGGTAGGCCTTGGCCGAAGGCAGCGTCTCAAAGTAAGTGGTGAAGTCATACCAGGTCATGCCGTTGAGATAGCCGCCTTCCCGCGCGATGGCCTGATCGAGCTTTTGCCGGGGCCAACTGGCGGTCCCCTTGAACAGCATGTGTTCCACCCAGTGGGAGATGCCGGTGATTCCCAGGTGTTCGTTGCGGCTGCCGACGCGATACCAGATCCAGACACTGGTCACCGGCGCACTGTGCGTTTCGCGCAGCACGACCGTCAGACCGTTTCCCAGCGTGGTTTTGAGCAAATTCACGGATGCCTCCCAGAGGCGCACGAGCGCCGGATGGCTGGCCGGCGCCAGAAAGGGTTTTTAGCAGGCGCTTTCGCTCACGCCTTCGCCGTTGTAACCGCGTCCGATGCCCCGGTAGATGAACCCCAGGGCCGCCATCGTCTGCGGGTCATAGATATTGCGTCCATCAATGAACACCGGCGCGCGCAGCACGGTTTTGATCCGCGCCAGGTCCAGGTGTTTGAACTCATTCCATTCGGTAACGAGGATGAGCGCGTCGGCACCCTCGGCGAGCGTGTAAGGATCGGGCATCATTTCCACGTCAGGGAGAAGAGCGCTGGCGCCGGGCATGGCAACGGGATCGTAGGCGCGGACTCTCGCCCCGGCGCGCAGGAGGCTGTGCACGATGTCTATCGAGGGGGCGTCGCGCATGTCATCCGTGTTGGGCTTGAAGGCGAGCCCCAGCAGGCCGACGACTTTGCCCTTCAGGTCTTCGGGGAAAATCTCGCGGAGCTTGCGGACCGGCGCCTGACGTTGATCGGCGTTGATGTCCATCACGGCATGGAGCAGATGGGGATGGCGTCCCTCGGTTTCGGCCATGTACGCCAGCGCTTTGACGTCCTTGGGGAAGCAGGAACCGCCCCAGCCGATGCCCGCATCGAGGAAGAAGCGCCCGATGCGCTTGTCGAGGCCCATGCCGGCGGCGACTTCCTTCACGTCGGCACCCAGGGCCTCGCAGATATTGGCAATCTCGTTGATGAACGAGATCTTGGTCGCCAGGAAAGCGTTGGAGGCGTATTTGATCATCTCCGCCGTGCGCAGGTCGGTGATCATGATGGCGGAGCGCAGCGGCAGATGCAGCTGCGCCACTTTGGCGGCGGCGTCCTTGTGGGTGGAGCCCAGCACGGTGCGGTCGGGATTCATGAAATCGCTGATGGCGCTGCCTTCCCGCAGGAATTCCGGGCAGGAGACGACGGCGAATTCGGGCGCGTCGGGGCGACGATTGCGGATGATTTCGGCGACCCAATCGCCCGTGCCGACGGGAACGGTGGATTTGTTGACGATGATCAGCGGATGGTCCATCACATCGGCGATGGATTCGGTGGCCATGCGCACATAGCGCAGATCGGCCTGCCCGTCTACATCCGAGGGGGTGCCGACGGCGATGAAGACGAATTCCGCCTCCTGAATCGCTTCGGCATACGACGTGGTGAAGGACAGCCGTCCCGCTTTGACATTGCGCTCAACCAGCTCCTCAAGCCCGGGCTCGTAGATGGGCAAGATGTTCTGTTTGAGGTTGGCGATACGTTCCGTGTTGATATCGAGGCAGATGACGCGGTTGCCCAGGTCAGCAAAACAGGCCCCGCTGACCAATCCCACGTAGCCGACGCCAATTACGGCAATGTTTTTCATGCATGAACTCCTTTACCTGTTGGGATACGAATGAAGATGATACCACGAATCAGCGAATCGGCGAGTAAGCGAATAAGCGAATCTGTGGAGTATTGCCCTCACAGGAACAAGATCAGCGCGCTCATTCCTGCGGCGATGAGGAGGGCGACGGCGTCGCCGGCGCGAAAGTGTAACTCGGTCATCGAGGTGCGCCCCTTGCCGCTGTGATAGCCCCGCGCTTCCATCGCCAGCGCCAGCGCCTCGGCCCGTTGCAGGCTGTTGAGGAAGAGCGGCACGAGTAACGGCAGGGTCTGACGTACCCGTTGCAGGATGCTGGTCTTGCCCGTGCCCCATTCCGCGCCGCGAGAGGCCTGCGCCTTGGCGATGCGTTCAGCCTCCAGCGCCAGGAGCGGCAGAAAACGCAAGGTTACCTGCGCCATGAGGACGAGGTCCTGCGTGGGCAGGCCGAGGGTGGTGAAGGGCCGCAACAACGTCTCGAGGCCGTGGACGAACTCCGAGGTGGAGATGATGGCCGATGTGAGGCTGATGAGCAAAATCAAGGCGATGAAACGCGCGATGATGATGACGCCCGCCAGTACGTCTTGCGCCGAGACTTGCAGGGGTCCCAGGCTTACCAGCGCGGGGACATCGGCGGCCTGCGGCCCGATCAACATCTGCAACACGGCGAGGAATAAGATGAAGGGCAGTGGCGCGAGCAATCCGCGCAGGGCGTAGTTCAGCGGGACGCGGGCGAACAGCAGCGCCGCCAACGCGATCCCCAGGGCCAGGCCCAGCCCCTGGAGGTGCCGCGCGGCAGTGATGGCGATCAGCAGGCAGGCCCCGCTCAACAATCGCGTGCGCGGGTCGAGCCGGTGCAGCGGCGAGCCTGTCGCCAGGTATTGGCCGATGGTGACGTAACGCTGAAACTCGAAGTCAGGCACGAGGGATGAGCTCCTCCAATTGAGCTGCGAGAGCTTCCGCGGTCAGCACGCCGGGCGAGAGGGGCCAGCCGCGCGCGCGCAGCGCGCTGGCAATTTCCGCAACGGCGGGCAGACCCAGCCCCAGCGTGCGCAACTGTCCTTCATGGGAAAAGACCTCCACCGCTGGGCCGCTCAGGAGGCTGCGGCCGTCTTCCATCACCGTCAGCGTCTCCGCCAGCCGCGCCAGGTCTTCCATGCGATGGGAGGAAGTCACCAACGTCATGCCGGCGCCGCGGAATGTCTGCAGATGCGTCAGCAGCTCGCGCCGGGAGAGGGGGTCGAGCCCGGCGGTCGGCTCGTCGAGCAGCAAAATGGCGGGCTGAAGCGCGAGAACCGCGGCCAGGGCCACTTTGCGGCGTTCCCCGCCGCTCAGCGCGAAGGTCAGACGATCCTTGAAGGCGTTAAAGTCGAGGCCGACCAGCTCCATGGCCCACCGCACGCGCTCGCGCAGAGCCTGGCCCTCCAGCCCCTGCAGCCGCGGCCCGAAGGCAATTTCATCCCCGACGTACTGTTCGAAGATTTGCAGCTCCGGCATCTGGAATGCCAGCCCGGCGGTGCGACGGACGGCCCGCAGGTCCAGGCGCGGGTCGTTGAGGTCGAATTCGCCGATGCGCACGCGGCCTTCCTGCGGACGCAGCAAGCCGTTAAGATGCTGCAGCAGCGTGGATTTTCCTGAGCCTGTCGCGCCGAGTAAGCCATGCGCTCCATGGTCGGGGATGCTCAGGGTCACATTGCGCAGCGCGCGGTGTTCGAGGGGCGTGCCCTTGAGGTAGACGTGGCCTAGTGCCTCGACCTCGATCAGCTCGGGGCCGACGACGTGCGGTTCTGGCGGGGGCGGGGGCGGCGCCGGCGTCGCGGTGACCCGATGCGGCAGCGCATCGAGGGCGCTGGTCAGCGCGGGGGCGGTGAGCAGATTCGGCGGCAGGGCCGGGAAACTCTGGCGCAGGCGACGGCTCAGCAGCGCGATGGGGGGCAGTTCCAGGCTGAGTGTGTGCAGCGTGTCCTCGTCGGCGAAGACCTCTGACGGTGGGCCATCGAGAGCCACGCGGCCGCGATCCATCACGATCACGCGCCCGGCATCGGTGGCCTCGTCCATGAAGTGTGTGATGGTGATGACAGTGACGCCTTCCGCGTGCAGCTGCGCCATCATCAGCCGGACGGTGCGCCGCCCGGCGGGGTCGAGCATCGCAGTGGCCTCGTCGAAGACGATGCAGCGCGGTTGCACGGCGAGCACACCGGCTAACGCCGCGCGCTGCATCTGTCCTGCCGAGAGGTGATGGGGCGGGCGCAGGCGCACTTCCCAGAGACCGACCGTCTCCAGAGCCTGGCGCACTCGCGCGCGGATTTCATCGGGCGGCAAGCCCATGTTTTCGGGGCCGAAGGCGACATCTTCCTCGATAGTCGCGGCGATGATCTGATCATCGGGGCGTTGGAAGACCATGCCTACCGTCTGACGGATGGCGAGACGATGCGTGCGCTCGCGGGTGTCCATCCCGGCGATGGCAACTGTCCCGGCGGTGGGGATTAGCAGGGCGTTGAGGTGGCGCGCGAGCGTGGACTTGCCGGAGCCGTTCGCCCCAACGATGGCGACATATTCGCCGGCTTCGATGCGAAGCGTGACGCCGTCGAGCGCGGGAGGTGTGTTGGGGTCAGGCGCGGCGTAAGTAAAACGCACGTCATGAAATTCGATGAGCGCCGTCGTGCACCTCCTGCTCTCTGAAATGGATCGGCCTTGCAGGCCGCATTATAACCTTGGTGAGGGGGAGTGTCAAAGCGGCGCTTCGCGGTATAATAGCCGTGGCAAAGACGTGGGGACGTGCGAACGTGGGCACGTGTTTATTTTTGAAGGAGGAGGTATTCAAATGCAGGAGTCGCGTACGCGGAAAGTTGTGATTGCCGGGGTCCTGGGGGCGATAGCCGCTTTTCTCGGTTGGACACATTGGGGTTTCATCCCCTGGTTTAGCGGCGCTTCGCTGACGATCATGCACGTGCCGGTCATCATCGGCGCGGTGTTGGAAGGGCCGGTGGTGGGCACCGCTGTGGGCCTGATTTTTGGCTTGTTCAGCATGTTGCAGGCGGCGATCGCGCCCTCGGGGCCGACCGACGTGTGGTTCACCAATCCGGTGCTTGCGGTGTTGCCCCGGCTCTTTATCGGCCCGGTGGCGTGGCTGGTGTGGCGCGCGTTGCAGCGCTGGCCGGCCGCCGGCCTGATCGGCGCAGGGATCGCCGGGAGCCTCACGAACACGGTGCTGGTCCTGGGCGTCATTGGCCTGTTGGGATACGTGCCCTGGGCGGCGTTGCCCCCGATCGTCCTGGCGAACGGCCTGCCGGAGGCGGCGGCTGCGGCGGTCATTACCCTGGTTGTGGTGGCCGCGTGGCGCCGCATTGAAATCGGCAGGCGTAAAGGCGCCAATCTCTAGCACAAAAAATGTGGATTGTGAGCCGTGAATCGTAAGCGGAGATTGCAACGGCTCGCCAGTTCGGCTGGGGACGGAATTCCTGGCCTGGCAGGAGTCAACCGCGCTGCTGAAGTTTAAAAAATAATCCGGTAATAAACGGGATTTTCCCCATTCCCCCCCCGGCCTCCCTCCACCGGGGGAAGGGGGGGAGAAAAAATAAAGGTTTTTTGCAGGCGGGCGCCGCCCGCCTGCAAAATCCCACAAAAAAGTTCCCCTTTCCCCCGCGTGCGCGGGGGGAAGCCAACCGCGCTGAAGCGCGCTGTTTAGGGAGCTCGCTTCAGCGAACTGGACCTGTCAGACCCGAAATTCATTCCGGGGCAGCTTGAGGGCAGCCTGAAGTTTGCATTACTTTTCTGATCCGTGAAATCCGTGGCCATCTGTGAGCCATTTTCCGAGGAGACGTTTCTATGCTTTTGGCGGTAGACATCGGCAACACCAACATCGTCTTCGCCGCGCATGACGGCGAGTCGTGGATCCATCACTGGCGCGTGCAGACGGTCAAGGAGAAGATGCCCGACGAGTACGGGCTGCTCTTCCATGCTTTTCTGCGCGAGGCGGCCTTCGACACGGTGGAATTCGAGCAGGTGGTCCTGGGCAGCGTCGTGCCGCCCGTCACGTGGAAGATCGAGCAGATGTTGCAGAAGCAGACGGGGCGCACGCCGTTGGTCATCAGCCATCTCGTGGAGACGGGGTTGACGTTCCGGGTGAAGAATCCGGCGGAAGTGGGCGCCGATTTGATCGCCGACGCCGTCGCGGCCTATGCTCGCTTCGGCGGCGCGTGCATCTCCGTGGATTTCGGCACGGCGACGACGTTTGTGGCGGTGTCGGACCGCGCGGAATTCCTCGGCGTGGCGATTGCGCCGGGCGCCAATCTGATGGCGGCTTCGCTGGCCGGCGGCACCTCACAGCTGCCGCAGATCGCGCTGGAGCTGCCCGAGTCCGCCATCGGCACCGACACCGTCTCGGCGTTGAGCGCCGGCATCATGGTGGGGTATCTGGGCCTGATTGAGCGCCTCATCACCCGCATCCGGCAGGAGATGGCGGAGCGGGGAATTGCCGGGCCGATTCCGGTCGTCGCTACCGGCGGCCTGGGGCCATTCATCGCGCCGTTGACGGCGTGCTTCGAGGTCTATGATCCCTGGCACACGCTCAACGGGATGCGTTTGATCGCTCTGCGGAATGCCAGGAGCCGGGAGTAGTAAGCGGTGAGCGCTGAGAAGTTCACGGCTCACCATTCACAACCCACAACCCACAATTTATTCATCCTGGAGACTGACGAATGCCTGATCCCTTTGCGATGCCTTTCACCCGGCGAGGATATCTCGATGCGTTGGAGGATCATGTCGTCCTCTTCGACGGCGCGACCGGCACCTACCTGGCGCGGACGCCGTTGCAGGCGGCGGATTTTGGGGGGCCGCGCACCGAGGGCCTGAACGAGATGCTGTTGTTGCATCGCCCGGAGCTCGTCGAGGCGACGCACCGGGCGTATTTCGCGGCCGGCGCTGAGGCGGTGGAGACAAATTCCTTCCGCGCCAATCGGCTGACGCTGGCGGAGTTTGGCGTGGCGGACCTGGTCATGGAGCTCAACCGGCGCGCTGCACAGCTGGCACGCGGCGTTGCCGACGGGGTCGCGGCGGAAACGGGGACGCCGCGCTTCGTGGCGGGGTCCCTCGGGCCGACGGGACGGCTCCTTTCTCTGGAAGAGGGTGCGGCGACGAGCTTCGACCTGCTGGTGGACGTCTACGCTGAGGCGGCGCAAGGCCTGCTCGAGGGCGGGGTGGACGTGGTGCTGCTCGAGACGCAGCAGGATCTCCTCGAACTCAAGGCCGCGATCCAGGGCGTCTGGCGCGCGTTCCGACGCCTGGGTCTGCGGGTGCCATTGCAGGCGCAGGTGACGCTCGACGCGAGCGGCAGGCTGCTGACCGGCCCGGACATCGCCGCGGCGGCGGTGACGCTCGCCGCGTTGCCCGTGGACGTGCTCGGCATGAATTGTTCGACCGGCCCGGAGGAAATGCGCGACGCCGTCCGGCGGCTGGCCGTGCTCAGCCCCCGGCCCATCTGTGTGATGCCCAACGCCGGGATGCCGGAGAACGTCGGCGGGAAGGCAGTGTACACGCTGGCACCGGAGATCTTCGCCTCGGCGATGGTGGAGTTTGTGGCGTGGGGTGTCCGCGCGGTAGGCGGTTGCTGTGGAACCGGCCCGGAGCACATCGCGGCGCTGCGTCAGGCGTTGGCAGGCGGAGCGGCAGGGCAGAGGAGTGGCGGAGCCGATAAGATAGGGTTTGATGGCGCTGCCGCTTTGCCCTATCTCGCCAGCGGCGTGCAGGCGGTGGCGTTGCAGCAGGAGCCGCGTCCGTTGCTCGTCGGAGAGCGCATCAACACGCAGGGGTCCAAGGCCGCGCGCACCCTCGTGCTCGAGGAGCGCTATCCCGCCCTGGTGACGCTGGCCGAGGAGCAGGTGAACGCGGGCGCGCACGTCCTCGACGTGTGCGTGGCGCTGACGGAGCGCGCTGACGAGGCTGAGACGATGGCGCATGTCGTGTCGCTGCTGGCGCGCAACACGCCGGCGCCGTTGATGTTGGACACGACCGATCTGGCGGTGATGCGGGCGGCGTTGCAACGCTATCCCGGTCGGGCGATCCTCAACTCCGTGAACCTCGAGGGCGGTGAGGCGCGGGCGCGGGAGATCCTCACCCTTGCGCGGGAGTTCGGCGCGGCGTTGATCGCGTTGACGATAGACGAGGCGGGCATGGCGAAAACTGCTGAACGCAAGCTCGCCGTGGCCAGGCGTCTGTACGCCCTCGCCGTGGACGAAATCGGCCTGCCGCCGCACGCGCTGATCTTTGATCCGCTCACCTTCACCCTGGCGACGGGGGATCCGGAGAGCGCGGGCGCGGCGTTCGAAACGCTGACGGCGGTGCGGCGTCTGAAGGCGGAATTGCCCGGCGCGCTCACCAACCTGGGCGTCAGCAACGTCTCTTACGGGCTGCGTCCCGCCGCGCGACGGGTGCTCAACAGCGTGTTCCTCTTCCGCGCTGTGGAAGCGGGCCTCGACGTCGCTATCGTCAATCCGGCGCAGATCACGCCCTATGCCGATATTCCGTGGGCCGAACGCGCTCTGGCGGATGAGGTGATCTTCAACCGTCGCCCGGCGGCGCTGGCGGAGTTCATCGCGGCTTTCGAGGGCGAACGCGCCGCGGCGGCTGTGGAGTCCATCCCCCAGGATCCCGCCGCGCAGCTCTACGAGGCGGTGTTGCGCCGTCGCCGTGAGGGCGTGGAGGCGTTGGTGGAAGCTTGCCTGGCGACGCATCCGCCGCTGGAAGTGCTGAACGGCATTCTCCTGCCGGCGATGAAGGAGGTGGGGGACCGTTTCGGCGCGGGGGAGTTGATCCTGCCCTTCGTGTTGCAATCCGCCGAGGTGATGAAGGCCGCCGTCGCGCGGTTGGAGGGCGCGCTGGACCGCGCGGAGGGCGCCTCCAAGGGCGTGGTGGTGCTGGCGACCGTTTTCGGCGATGTACATGACATCGGCAAGAACCTGGTGAAGACGATCCTCGTCAACAACGGCTATACCGTCCATGATTTGGGCAAGCAGGTGCCGGTGGACGTGATTCTCGATCAGGCGGTGGCATGGGGGGCGGACGCCATCGGCCTGAGCGCGCTGCTCGTGGCCACGAGCCGGGAGATGGCGCGCGCGGTGGAGGAGCTGCAGCGGCGCGGACTGGAGATTCCGTTGTTGGTGGGGGGGGCGGCGATCAACCCGGCCTTCGCGCAGCGCATTGCCGTCCCCGAAGGCGGCGAACTCTATCGCGGCGGGGTCTATTACTGCAAGGACGCCTTCGAGGCGCTGCAGGTGTTGGAACACATCGTCCTCTTCAAGCCGGCGCCGGCGGAGCACGCGCACGGTGAAGAGCAGGGGAGCGGAGCAGCGGAGGAGCAGAGAGGCAGGGGAGCGGAGGTGCAAGGGAGTTGCGCTACTTGTGCGGGCTGTGGTTCGGCGCCTCTTCCCATTCCCCTCTCTTCCCATTCTCCCGTCACGCTTTCTCCCCCGTTCTGGGGCTACCGCACTCTCACGGAAATTCCCCGCGAGGAGCTCTTCGAGCTGCTGGATCGCAAAAGTCTCTATCGCGTGGGGTGGGGCGCGCGGGGGGCGACCGGCGCGGTGTGGGAGGCGTTGCAGGCTGAGTTCGAGGCACGGCTGGCGGAAATGTGGCCGGCGGCGTCGTATCTCCGTCCGCAGGCGCTCTACGGCTATTTTCCTGTCGCGTCGGAGGGCGAGACGTTGGTGGTTTATGATCCACGGGAGCCGGAGGCGCGGCGCGAGATTGCCCGTTTCACTTTCCCGCGGCTGAGGCGGGGCGAGGCGTGCCTGTGCCTGGCGGATTACTTCGCGCCGGTGACGAACGACGCGGTGGACGTGGCAGCGTTCCAGGTGGTGACGGTGGGCGCGGGGGCGGCGGAGCGTTTCGGGGCGCTCGAGGCGAGTGGCGCGTACAGCGCCGCCTATTTCGTCCATGGGCTGGCGGCGCAGACCACCGAAGCGCTGGCGGAATGGATGCATCGTCGCATCCGCCGCGAGCTTGGATTGGCGGAGGGCCAGGGCAAGCGCTACTCCTGGGGCTATCCCGCCTGTCCCGACCTGGAGGGGCATCGGATCCTCTTTGGGCTGCTGCCGGCGGAGGCGGCGCTGGGGATGCGGCTTTCTGCGGCGGGGCAGCTCATCCCTGAGCACAGCACCGCCGCGATGGTCGTGCCTCATCCGGCGGCGCGGTACGTGCCTTAGGTCGAGGATTTTCCCCCGGTTGAAGTCGAATCGGCCCGATTGGGGGAAGTTCCATTCTTGTCAAATTCTTCTTCTCATGCTATACTGGTGAATGTGGGAAGGTGTGAAGGTGCGAACGTAAGAGCAGCGACGGCGACGGCTCACCGGTTCGACACGAGCCAACCGCGCTGAAGCGCGGTGTTTGAGGACGTCGCAGCCCCGGGGGCCAGGAATTTCTAATCTGATTCGTGAAATTCGTGTGCATTCGGGGCCATTTTCGAAGGAGGGCCGCATGGGAAAGGGAAAAAAGAAGTCTGACAAGCACGAGAAAGCCCCAGTAGAAACTTCTCCGGGGCCAGAAACTCAGAACCTCTCGGAAGCCACCCCCCAGACAGTCAAGACGATTTCCAAACGGGATTATTACCGCGAGCTGGGCCAGCTGCACATCGAGTTGGTGAAGCTCCAGGAATGGGTCAAGTACAAGGGCCTCAAGGTTGTGGCGGTTTTCGAGGGGCGGGACGCCGCCGGCAAGGGGGGAGCGATTAAGAGCTTCATGGAACCCCTGAATCCCCGCTACGCGCGTGTCGTGGCCCTGGGGGTGCCCACCGAGCGCGAGAAGACGCAGTGGTATTTCCAGCGTTATGTCGCGCATCTACCGGCCGCCGGCGAGATGGTCTTCTTCGACCGCAGCTGGTACAATCGCGCCGGGGTGGAGCGGGTGATGGGCTTTTGCACTGAAGAGGAATATCGTGAATTCCTGCGTTCCTGCCCCGAATTCGAGCGGATGTTAGTGCGTTCCGGCATCATCCTGGTGAAGTATTGGTTCTCGGTGAGCGATGAGGAACAGGAGCGGCGGTTCCAGGCGCGGCTAGATGATCCCACCCGGCGGTGGAAACTCAGCCCCATGGATTTGGAATCGCGCACGCGATGGGTCGAGTATTCCAAGGCCAAAGACGAGATGTTCAAGTACACGGACATCAAGCAGGCGCCGTGGTACGTGGTCAATGCCGATAACAAGCGCCGCGCGCGTTTGAATTGCATCAGCCACTTTCTCTCCCTCATTCCCTACGAGGATTTGACGCCTGAACCCATCGAGCTGCCGCCGCGTCAGCCGGATACGGGGTATGTCCGCCCGCCGATCACGGATCAGACCTTCGTGCCGGAAAAGTATTGAGAAACAGGCAGAGGGCAGAGCCGGGCGCTGGAGAGCGGGTGTCTCGTGTCATGGGAGAGGTTTTTTGTCAGGCTAAAAGCCTGCTAATTTTATGGAGGAGTGGCAGGAGATGGTAGAGCAGATTGCATTTACGTCCAACTACAGTGATTTGAGCACTGACCGCGGTTTTCAGTTCGAGTTTCAATGCGATCGTTGTGGCTCTGGCTTTCGGACACACTTCAAAGCGTGGTCTACCGGGACGGCCAGCTCGGTGCTGGATGCCGCGAGCAGTTTGTTCGGGGGCGTTTTCAGCCAGGCGGCAGATGTAGGCGAGCGCGTGCGCTCCGCAGCCTGGCAACGTGCGCACGATGAGGCATTCCAGGAGGCGATGGAGGAAGTCCGTCCCAGCTTTGTGCAGTGCCCGCGTTGCTCGGCGTGGGTCTGTCGCAAGAGCTGCTGGAACGAGAAGCGGGGTTTGTGCAAGGAATGCGCTCCGGATCTGGGCGTGGAGATGTCGGCCGCGCAGGCCAGCCGCTCCGTTGAGGAGGTTTGGTCGCACGCTGCCATGGCCGAAGAGGACAAACGACTGGGTGAAAAGGAGTGGCGGCAGACGATCCGCGCGACTTGTCCTAACTGCGGCATCCCGTTAGCGACTAACGCCAAGTTCTGTCCTGAATGCGGGGCCAAACTTAAGGTAGAGGAGCGATGTACGGAGTGTAACGCATTGCTCACCCCCAACGCCAGGTTCTGTCCTGAATGTGGCGCGAAAGTGCCATCGCGCTAGAGCACGATTCAGAAAAGCGGACGCCGGCCCTCGCGAGGGCCGGCGTCTCGTTATGCCCGCAGCTCACGCGGGAGGCAGCAGGGCATCCGTCGGACACCGGCTGATGCACAGGCCGCATTGGGCGCAGCGCTCCTCGTGGAGGCGGATTTTCTTTTCCTCCAGATAAAGCGCCCCGTAGACACAGCTGGTCACGCAGCGGTTGCAACCGGTGCAACGCTCGACCACGAGCCGTGGCGGTTGTGTCATTTGGGGGATGAGCTGTCGCAGCGCCATCCCGCGAATGTCCTCCACGGAAGTGTAGCCGTGCCCGTCGAGCCATTTCCCCAGCTGCGCGGCGATTTTTCCATAGATTTGCGGCCCGTTGGTGATGGCGGCGGTGCAGACCTGGACGGCCGTCGCGCCCGCCATGAGAAATTCGACCACATCCGCCCCAGTGCTGACGCCGCCGACGCCGATGACGGGGACCTGCACCACGCGGGCGATGTCGTAGACCATGCGCAGGGCGATGGGCTTGAGCGCCGGCCCGGAAATCCAGCCGTAGCCCTTGCCGCCCATCCATGGACGGCCCCCATGTTCGATGTCCACGCCGAAGGCTGGCCCGTAGGAGTTGACCGCCACGATACCGTCGGCGCCGGCCTCTTGAGCCGCCAGGGCCAGCGCTTGTGGCTCGCGGAAGGGGCTCATCTTCACCCAAACTGGGACTCCCACGGCCTTGGCCGCGCGGATGGCGTCTTGCATTGGGCCTGGATCGTCGCTGATGTAGTGCGTGCTCAGCTCGAGGGCGTCAGCGAAGGGGGCGACGCGCGGGGCGAGCGCGGCGATGTCGGCGGCGCTGTAGCCGAGGCTGATGATGACCGGCAGTCCTGCCTGCCGGGCGAGGGCATATTCCACCTCGATCCACTGCTCGGGCGGCAGCTCCGACCAGAGTTCCGTGTTGAGGAAATAGGTCCTGAAGTCCGCCATGTTAGGGCTGGGGACGTCGGCAGCCTTCACGGAGATGGTCTTCGTCACCAGAGCTGCCGCGCCGCCCTTCGCGCAGGCCAGCAAAGCCTCGCCGTTCCGCACGGGAGGTCCCGCCGCCGGCATGACGGGGTGAGTGAGGGTGAGTCCACAGAGTTGCGTCGTCAAATTTGCCATAGGATGTCCTCAGTTAGAAGTTATAAGGCAAGAGCCACAAGCCATCAGTCAGAGAGCTCTTGACCTCTGACCTCTGATCTCTGACCTCTGATCTCTGACCTTTGATCTCTGACCTTTGATCTCTATTGTGTCGCAAACGTATCAATCATCAACTTCACATCGCCCAGCGGGTAGAGGATGGGGCAGGTCGCGCCGCGCTTGAGGTACTCCTGCACCCTGGCGATGACCTCCGCCGGCGTGCCGGTAGCGGTGATGCGGAGGACGAGGTCATCCGGCACGTAAACCATCGCCTTCTGGATTTGCTCCTTCGTGGCGGGCCAGCCGAGGATGCTCTGAATTTTGTCCACGACGTCCTGCGTTACGCCACTGGCTTTGGCGATGTGCGGCTGTTGTGCCAGATATTGGGTGAGCAGCATCTTCGCCCCACGGATGGCTTCATCGCGGTCTTCGTGGACGGAGCACACGATGAGCTGCGGGCGGTCGAGGTCGTAGACGCTGCGTCCGGCGCGCCGCGCGCCGATGTCGAGCAACTCCATAGCCTTGTCGTTGTACTCCGGCGGGACGCAGTAGTTGAGGACGGTGCCATCGGCGATCTCGCCGGCCAGCTCCATCATCTTGTCGCCGGTCGCGCCGATCATGATGGGGACGTTGCGCGGCTCGCGGCGTCCGTGAACTACGTCCAGCTCGATGCCCTCGACGTGGAGAAATTCCCCGTGGAAGGTCACATTTTCCATGGCGAGCAGGCGGCGCAACACTTCAACGGTCTCGCGCATTGCCTGTAGCGGCTTGCGGCGCTCGATGCCCACATTGCGCGCCAGGGGGTCCCACCACGCGCCGATGCCGCAGATGATGCGATTGGGGGCCAGGTCATCGAGGGTGAGGAAGGTGGCCGCGAGCAGGCCGATGTTCCGCGTCCAGTTATTGATGACGCCCGAGCCGACTTTGATGCGCTCGGTGACGGCGGCAAAGGCGGCCATGGGGACGATGGCGTCGCGCACCAGGCGGCTTTCGGCCTGCCAGACGGCCTCGAAACCGCGCGCCTCGGCGTAACGCGCGTATTCCATGCCATCCCGGAGAGGATGTGCATCCTGCAAGTACAAAGCGACCCGTGGTATTTCGGTCTGTGGCATGATAGTCTCCTTTACGATAGCGGGTTAGCGAACAATTAGTGATGGGAAATGGGTAATGGAAAATGGGTAATGGGTAATGGGTAATAGGGAATGGGTAATAGGGAATGGGTAACAAATAATGAGTGATCCACTCCCCCTCTCCCTCTCTCCCCCTCTCCCTTGCTCCCCTGCTCCCTTGCTCCCCCGCGCCTTTCAGCGGAACAAGTCCCGCTCCGGCGGACGTTGCATCTCGACGGCGCGACCTTCCCCGCGAGGGTAATCAGCGCCTCGAATCAGCACTACCGGCACGCCTTCGGCAGCCTGCCCCATGAGCAGGCCCGCCGCCGCCGCCAGCTCGTCGGCGCGAGCGACGACGGTGACCCGCAGGATGTAGCCGTAGCGATCCCGCTGCCCGCGCAGGTCGGCGAGGGGCCGCATTCCCGCCACGCCGATGGCGACGTTGACTGTCCCTTCGCGCCATGCGCGCCCGTGGGTGTCGCTGATGATGATGGCGATGTCCGTCCCGGTGGCAGCGCTTAGCGCCTCGCGGATGTGGCGCGCCGAGGCGTCGGGATCGAGGGGCAGCAGCAGCGCCACCTCGCCTGCCGCGTCTTTGACGTTGGAGCGATCCACGCCCGCATTGGCGCAGATCCAGCCGTGATGGGTTTCCATGATGAGGACGCCGCCGCGTTGGCGGATCACGCCGCGCGACTCCTGGAGGATCACCTCCGTGAGGCGCGGATCTTTGCCCGTGGCTTCGGCGAGCGCCAGGGCCGTCTCCGTGGGCGTGACGGCGTCCAGCGGTACCGCGCGTCCCTCCGCTTTGGAGACGATTTTTTGCGTGATGACCAGGACATCGCCATCTTGCAGGCGCAGGCCAGCGCGTTCCAGCGCCGCCAGGATCACGGCCGCGAGGTCGTTTCCTGGCGCGATGTCAGGAATTCCCGGCAGAGCGATGAGGCTGAGGTGTGCTGCAGTCATAGGGTTGTCAGGTCGAAAGCGGCCGCAGAATTTTTACCGCGCATTCTCAGCGGTGAAAACGGATCACTCCGGCAGCCCCGTGATGCGAATGCCCGCACCGGGGACCTTGTAGCGAATGTTAATCCCGATGAGCACTGAGGTCAACCCCTCGACGACTTTGGCGTTGACGAGAGGCCCGGCATCAATGCCACGGGTGCCCAGATCCTCCGCCAGCCCGATGGCGACAGCTTTGGCCTCTTTGCTGTCGCCGCAGACCAGCACATCGCAATTCAGCGGCTGTTCGGGATCTTCCAGATTGTGCGCTCCGACGTTCTGGAATGCCGCCACCACCTGGACCCCCGGACCGAGCAGCGCCTGCGCCTGCTCGCACGCGGACCCTTCCGGCGGGATGTAGACGCGGGCGACCTTGGGCGGTTGCATCGCTACGGTCACGTTGATGAGCACTTTGCCCTGGAGGACGTCCTGCAAGCTTTCCAGCAGGGGATTTTGGGCGGCGTAAGGCACGGTCAGTGCGGCGACGTCACAGGCGCGGGCGGCGTCTTCGTTGGTCATGCCGACGACCAACGCCGCTCCCAGCCGTGCGTTGATCTCGGCGGCGACGCGCTCCCCCTTCTCTGCCTGTCGCGAGCCGATGATGACCTTGTGCCCGGCTTTGGCCCAGCGCAGCGCCAGGCCGGGGCCTTCATTGCCGGTTCCGCCCAGAATGGCAAGGGTGTAACGTGGATTGGACATGAAGGGTGTCTCCTCAACTGCTTTTTCTAATCCCGTTGAAACGGCTTCCCCAGCGCTGCCGGCCCACGTCCCCGGATGAGGCGCTCCAGGCGCCGCTGCGTTCCGGGCGAGAACAGCTCCAGGAACCGATCGGTCAACCCGCTGCTGGTCAGCGCCAGGAACAGGATCATCAGCGCGAAGGGCGCGGTGGCGAAGATTTGCGTGGGCACGTTGACGAACGCCGGGTTGCGCTGCAGCGCGCTGCCGAGCGCGCGCAATGCCCCGAAGAGATAGGCGCCTCCCGCTACCTTCCACGGATCCCAGCCGCCGAAGATGACAATCGCCAGCGCGATCCAACCGTTGCCGGTTGTGTGATTGTGGCTCCAGCCGAGCTTGACCACGAGGGAGTAGGTGGCTCCCCCGATTCCTACCAGGGCGCCGCCGAGCAGAGTGTAGGCGTAGCGCACGCCAAAGACATTGACTCCCCGCGCGAAGGCGGATTCGGGCCGCTCGCCCACGCCGCGCATCCGCAGGCCGGGCTGCGTCTTGGCCATCCACCACCACGCCGCCAGGATCACGGCAAAACTGCCGTAGATCGCCAGATTGTGGTTGAAGAAGATGTCCCCCACGATGGGGAGGCGGTTGAGCAGGGGGAAGGGCTGCTGCTGCAGGTAGGGGCCGGCGAGATTGACGTAGGGATTTCCCAGGAAGGAGCTGAGATCTGCCGCGAGGAGGGTGAGCACGAAACCCACGGCGACCTGTTCCTGCTCCAACTCGATGCTGGCCAGGGCGACGATGCCGGCGATCAGGGCGCCGATCAGCGCCGCGCACAGGAAGCCCAGGAGCACGCTGCCGGTGTTGTACGCCACCGCAAAGGAGGCCATGGCCGTGAGCAGAATCGTGCCATCGAGTGAGAGATTGATCACGCCCGCTTTTTCGGTGAGAGTCTCGCCGATGCTGGCATAAATGATGGGCGCGGCGTTGGCGACGATGGAAGCCAGGGTGCTGATGATGAAGGGGTCCATGCGACCTCAACTCCCTTCTGAGGTGGAGGGGGGCCTGGCGCCGCCCAGACGCTTGCGCAGGCCAGCTCCCAGCAGCACAAACAACACGACGGTGCCTTCGATCACGCCCCCCAGCGAGGCGTCGAGCTGTAAATTCAACTCCAGGCGCGGGCTGCCTACGCCAATCGCGGCGAAAAAGATCGCCACGGCCGGGATGAGTTCCGGGCGATAGTTGGCCAGGATGACGACCAGCATGCCCGTGTAGCCCAGGCCTCCAGAGATGCGCGGGATCAGCCGGTGATAGACCGCGGTCGCTTGCAGCGCGCCTGCCAGTCCCGCCAGCGCCCCACAAATGGCGAAGGCGACGAGGGTGTGCCGCTGGGTCGGTATCCCCTGCAGGAAGGCGGCGCGCAAGTTTTTGCCCATCGCGCGGAGTTCCAACCCGAAGCGGGTACCCTTCAGCAAAAAATAGGCCGCGAGCACGGCAATGAGCGCCAGCACGACAGACAGCGGCGCGAGGCGGGTGTTCCCCAGGCGCGGAACCCAGGCGGCTTCGGGAAAGGGCACGGTGCCGGACATCGTCGCACCGCGTTCCGGCTTCCAGGGGTTGAAGATCAGCCAGATGATGAGCGCCGTGGCGATAAAATTGAGTCCCAGTCCGGCGAAAATCTCGTGGACGCGTGCGTAGACTTTGAGGCTGCCGGTGAGCAGGCCCCACAGCGCGCCCCCTGCCAGGCCTGCCAGCACGATGAGTCCCAGCAGCACGGGCTGCGGCAACGTCACGTTGCGGGCGACCCACGTGGCGCAAATCGCTCCCAGGATCATCTGCCCTTCCGCGCCGATGTTCCACAGCCCGGCGGCGAAGGTGAGGCTCATGCCCGCGCCGATCAGCGCCAGCGGCGTCCAGGCCATGGCGACATCGGCCCATTTTTGCGGGCTTTCAAACGCGCCCTGGAGAATCTCGACGAAGGCTCGCAGCGGCGGCGCGCCTACCGCCAGCATGAGCAACGTGGTGAAGAGCAAGGCGGCCAGGATAGGCGCGACATTCCAGAATAACGCTGATTGCCAGAATTTTCGTTCAGGTTTCATGCGCCTCCGAGGGGGTGGGGCGCTTTCCCCCGACTAAATAGCCCAGCGACTCCACGGTGACTTCGGGAGTGGGCAACGGCGGCAGCATCTCCCCGTTGAAGAAAACGACCACGCGGTCGCTGTACGTGAGGATCTCGTCCAGGTCGGCGGAGGTGAAGAGGATGGCGGCGCCGCTGTTGCGCCGTTTGAGTAGCTGCTCCCACACCCAGCGGGTGGATTCCATGTCCAGCCCGCGGGTAGGATGCTCCAGAATCAGCACCCGCAGATCGGGCGGTTGGAGCGCCAGCAGCAGGCGCTGTTGGTTGCCGCCGGAGAGCGCCTCTACCGGCGTCTCGGGCGTGCCTTTGATGTTGAAGAAGGCGATTTGCTCGCGGGTGTAAGCGGCATTGGCCTCCCAGTCTATGAAGAAGGGGGTGCTGCGGCGTAAGGGAAAGTGTTCGGCGAGGCTCAGCCCGCGCACCAGCCCCTCAGCGAGGCGATCGGCGGGCAACAGGCTGATGCCGCGCGCCATGAACTCGCGGTAGCTCCGGTTCACCAGCTCTTCACCGGCGAGGCGGATGCTGCCCGTCTTGGGGCGCAACAGGCCCGCCAGCGCCCGCAAGTACAGCGATTGTCCGCTCCCTTCCATACCGGCGAAGCCGATGACCTCACCCGCTCGCACTTCCAGATCGCCGCCGGTCACGGTCAGGCGATAGCCGGGGATGGTGAGCCCCCGCGCTGCGAGGAGCGTTTCGCCCAGCGGCACGGCGGTCTTATCCGGGAGGGCGAGGCTTTGTCCGAACATTAGCCGCACCAATGTCTCAAGCGGGACGGGCATCTTTTCGTGGCCGGTGACCTGGCCCAGGCGCAGGACGGTCACCTCGTCGCACAGGGCTTCGACCTCTTCCAGTTTGTGGGAGACGAAGACGATGCTTTTGCCCTCTGCCTTTGCCAGCCGGCGCAAGGTGGCAAAGAGTTGCACCTTTTGCGGCGCGGAGATGCCCGTCGTAGGCTCATCGAGGATGAGGACTTCAGCGCCCAGCGCCAGCAGGCGGAGGATCTCCAGCTGCTGGCGTTCGCCGACGGTCATCCGTTCGACCGGCGCCTCGGGATCGAGGGGAAAGTCGAAGCGCTGCGCCAGGCTCAGCAGCTGTTGGCGCGCCTCACGGCGTTTGGGGATCAGGCGGTTGTCGAAGCCCAGGAGGAAATTCTCCAGCGCCGTGATGGGCGGGAAGTCGAGCGGATCCTGGTGCAACATGCCGATGCCGGCGGCGATCGCCTCGGCAGGCGAGGCGAAATTGACCGGGTGCCCGTCAACGCGAATTTCTCCGGCGTCTTTGGCTTGATAGCCGGAGAGGATTTTCATCAGCGTGGTCTTGCCCGCGCCGTTTTCGCCCAGCAAGCCGTGGATGCCGCCCGGCTCCAGGGTTAACGAGATGCCGTCGTTAGCGCGGACGGGACCAAAGGCCTTGTGGATGTTTTCCAGTGCGATGCGCATGGTGTCTGGCTCGTTGGGAAGGCACAGGGACGCCCGGCGGCTGCCGGCGTCTCTGTGCCTTTCAGGGTGATGGGCGACTTACTTGCTGGGACCGACGATCCCTTCGAGGAGCTGCGGTGAATTCCAGATCGCCTCTTCGGTAGCGACTTCGCCTGCCGCGAGCCACGGGGTGCCGTCCTGCCAGTTCAGTGGACCGACGAAGAGGCCGCCCCAGCCTTTTTGGGCCAGATAGCCGATGTAGTCATCCACTTTGGCTTTCCATTCCGCCGTGGTCGCCGGGCCGTACACATAGCCGGCCGCGGACGTGTCGCGGTTGTTGATGTCCTTCCAGTCGGGGGGCGCCCAGGTCCAGTGTTTCTTCCAGGTGCCATCGCGCACCTGCGTGATCATTTGCAGGTAGCCGGGGCCCCAGTTGAAATACGGCACGCCAAGGCAGACCTGAGGCGCGACCTCGCAGGCGTTGCGGTAATCGTAGGGCACGGCGAACACCCGCTGCCCCTGGTCGGCGCGCTGCTTGGTCACCACGGTCGCTTCGGTCGTGTCAATGCCCGACATGATCACATCCACGCCGGCGTTGAAGAGGTCGTTGGCTGCCTCGGTGGGATCGAGCGTGACGCCGGGAATGTTGAACCAGAAGCCGATCCAGGTGACGGTGAACTTGAGGTCGTTGGGATCCTTGCCACGATAGTTCGCGTAGCAATAGCGCGCACCGAGATAGGCCGCATTGACCAGCCGTCGCGTCTCATTGTTAATCAGGGGACCAAGGTAGCCGATGTGACCGGTCTCGGTGGCCATGGCGGCATTGCAGCCGGCGATGGCCTTCATGAATTCCGCCTGACCCATGTAGTTGCCCAGGTTCTTGGGGCTGCCCTCGTCGAGGGCGTGATCGCCGGAAATGTTGATGAAGACCACTTCGGGGTACTTCGCGGCGACGACGTCAGTGTCGTCCTGAAAATCGTCGGAAGTGGTCAGGATGATTTGGGCCCCTTGCGCGACCATGTCATCCACTTGCTGCTCCAGGGTGGTTTCCGGACGATCTGCCGAATTCATCTTATCCAGGTAGATCATCTTGGCGCCGGGCAGTTTTTCTTCGACATAGCGCCCGGCCTCATAGTGCGCCTCACTCCAGCCGTGATCGTTGTACGGACCCACGAGAATCACGCCAAAGACGATTTCTTTGGCTTCCTCGGTCTTGGGGCCGCAAGCGCTGGCGAGCAGCGCTACGATAAAGAGGACTGCCAGGCTCTTCCAAATAGTTTTCTGGGACATAGGACCTCCTTCGCGTGTATTAAGGGTTGCGGGAAACCGACACTGGCCGGCCGTAGAGCGGGGCTCTCTGGCCTGCTAACCTTAGTGTAGCACAACCCCTGAAAACAGGCAACGTGAGCCGTGAGTAGTGAGCAGAGAGCCGTCGTTCGCACGTACGCGCCTTCCTACGTTCGGCAGGGCGCTCAAGCGGAAGGGTCCGGGGCCGGTTCGGCGAGCAAAAGTGCCGTGCGAGTGCAGCGACGGGGCGCGTCCGCCAATCCCAGCGCGCTGAGCACTTCATCGGGGCGGCCAGTAGCGCCTGCCCGCGCTTTCAGGCGCATGTCGAGCGTTACCGTCCAGGGCGCTGCCGCCGGCGCGACGCTGAGAGCTTCGAGGAGCTGCCGCAGGTCGTAGTGTTGATGGCGACGTCGGCCGCGTTTGGCGCGCAGCACGCTTTCTTCTTCCAGGAGTGCTGCACAGGCCGCTTCCGCCGCTGCGAGTTCCACCTGGCGCAGTAGGACGCGGTAGGTAGCGGCTGCCAGCTGCTCCGAGAGGGCCGGCGCGTCTTCGGGGACCAGCTCGACGTTCACGAGGCGCATGGCGGGCGGCAGCTGTCCCTCAAGCGCCGCGTTGATGGCCGCCGGTTCGAGCGGTTCGGTGAGCCAGAGGTCGAGCCATTCGGCGTCACCGCCGCAGCCAGTAGGGAGCGGCGCGGCGAACTGCATCTTCGGCCGGGGATTGAATCCCTGGCTGTAGCGCAGCGGCATCCCGGCGCGACGCACAGCGCGTTCCCAGAGCCGTCCCAAATCCAGCACGGAGACGTAAGCCAGCGGCCCGGCAGTGGCAAACGTCACTCGCACGCGGGTAGAGGGGCCGGGGAGCGGAGGGGCAGGGGAGCAAGGGAGAGAGGGAGAAGGGGAGAGAGGGGAAGCGGGATTAATTTGTTGGTTACTCATTACGCCTTACCCATTACTTATTTCTGCTATTGTGGACATTGCCATTCGGGACTGCGCAGCTGCGGGTAGTGCTGCAGGATGCCGCAGGCGTGACAGGTCTCGCGGCAGTCGCTCAGGAATTCGCCTGCCCGGCTGCGACGCGCGTCTTGTAGCAGAAAACGCTTTTCCACCCCGCTGAGCAGGTGATCCCATGGAAAGACCTCGTCCTCGGTGCGCGGGCGGTACAGGAAATACTCGCGCAGCGCGGCGACCGAGCCGAAAAGCGCTGGCGCTATCTCGGCGAGGGCCTGTTCCCAGGCGTCGAGGTTCCACCATTCATCCCAGGCGTCGAAGCGGGCCCCCAGCTGCCAGGCGCGTTCGATGAGGGCGTTGAGCCGCCGGTCGCCCCGCGTGAGCAGCGCTTCGATACTGGTGGCGGCGTATTTGTTCCACGAGACTTTGAGGCCCCGTCCGCGCAGGTGCTGAAACAGCAGCGCTTGCCGGCGCGCGATGGTCTCCGCATCCGCAAGAGCTTCCCATTGAAAGGCGGTCTGCGGTTTGGGAACGAACGTGCTGACGCTCACGTGGATTTCGGTCTTGCGTCCCCCAAAGCGCACGCCGATGCGGCGCAGTTCGTGCGCCAGGTCCACGATGGCGAGGACGTCCTCATCGGTCTCTCCGGGCAGGCCGATCATGAAGTAGAGTTTGAGGGTGCGCCAGCCGCGTTGGAAGACTTCCCCGGCGAGGGTGAGGAGATCCTCGGTGCGGATGTCTTTGTTGATGCGGCGGCGTAGCGCTTCGGTGGCGGCTTCGGGCGCGAAGGTGAAGCCGGATTTGCGGCTGCCGGTCAACCCCTCGGCCAGGGCGACGGAGAAAGCGTCAATGCGCAGGCTGGGCAGCGAAAACCCCAGGTGCAGCTCGGCGCATTGCTGTTGGAGCGTCTGCAGCAGCGTCTCGATTTCGGTGTGATCGGCGGAGGAGAGCGAGAGGAAGCCGATTTCGTTGTAGCCGGTGGCGGCGGCGATGGCGAAGACGTCGCTGGCGATCTCCGCAGCGGGGCGTTCACGCACGGGGCGGGTGATGATGCCCGCCTGGCAGAAGCGGCAGCCGCGCGTGCAACCGCGTTGAATCTCGATGACGCCGCGATCGTGGGTCGTCTCGATGTTGGGGACGATTTGCCGGATGGGAGTGGGGGGCAGCGTGCCTACGATGCGGCGTTGGATGCGCGGCGGCGCCTCGGCGATCAACGGCGTGATCCCGGCGAAATCGCCCTCGCGGGTGTATTCCGGGCGGTAGAAACGTGGCACGTACAGCCCCTCAATACGGAGCAGCGCGCGGAGCTGCGCCTCACGGGGCAGGGCGCGCGCCGCCTGATAAGCCTCTAGCAGCTCCAGAATGACCTCTTCCGCCTCGCCGATGACAAAGACATCGAAGAAGTCGCTGATGGGTTCCGGGTTGAAGGCGCCGTGTCCGCCGCCGATGACGAGGGGATGGCGCTCATCCCGCTCGGCGGCGTGGAGGGGAATCCCGGCGAGATCGAGCAGCTCCAGCGTGTTGGTGAAGAGCTGCTCGTAAGCCGTGCTGATGGCGAGGATATCGAAGGCGGCGACGGGACGATAGCTTTCCAGCGTGTAGAGCGGCAAGCCGGCCTGCCGGAGGGCAGCGATCATGTCCGGCGCGGGCAGGTAGGTGCGTTCCGCCAGGGTGTCCTCGCGGCGATTGAGCAGGTCGTAGAGGATCTGCAGCGCAAAGTTGGACATCCCCAGGTCGTAGAGATCGGGGAAGGCGAGGCAGACGCGCGTGTGGACTTCATCCCATGGCTTGTGGATGGCGTTGAATTCCCCGCCGACATAGCGTCCCGGCTTCTGAACGCGGTGCAGCAGGGCCTCGAGGCTTTCCCAGGAGAGGGGCGGGAGAGTGGCTGCTGGTTGCTGGAAGCTGGAAGCTGGATGCTGGAAGCTGGAAGCTGGTTGCTGGAAGCTGGGAGCTGGTTGCTGGAAGCTGGATGCTGGATGCTGGATGCTGGGAGCTGGGTGCTGGGTGCTGGAAGCTGGATGCTGGCTGCTCACTATTTGCTCACTATTCGCCGGCAGCGATGACGCGGAGCCAGATGTGGCGGCGGCGGGGACCGTCGAACTCGGCGAAGAAAACCCCTTGCCACTGACCCAGTTGGAGCTGGTGGCGGGTGATGAGGATGAAATGGTCGCTGCCCACCAACACCGATTTGACGTGCGCCGGCGCATTGCCCTCGCTGTGCGTGTACGGCAGCCCCGGCGGGACCATGCGCTCCAGCACCATCGCCAGATCGCGCTCGACGGCAGGGTCCCAGTTCTCGTTGAGGACGATGCCGGCGGTCGTGTGCGGGCAGAAGAGAAAACAGACGCCTTCCTCGATGGGGGCTTCGGCGATGGCTTGTTCGATCTCCGCTGTAATGTCCAGGAGATCCACCTTCGTGCGGGTCTGAATTTCGATTTGTTTGAACATGGCTTCTCACCATTCGCGTAATCCGTGACCACTATGGTGAATTCTGTGCCAGGCCACAGTAGATATCGGGAGACAGACCCAGCAATACCAGGATGCGCTCCTGGAGCGGCGTGAGCGGCGTCACGTGTCGCACGGTTCGATCCGGGAACTGGATGATGGTCAGGGTGACATTGGAGAAGGCTTGTAGCAGGCGCTCGGAGGTTGGCTTGTCCGTGGGCTTTTTGGGATTCTCTTTGTGCAAGCCCACCAATTGGGCGTTTTCCCGTTTGAGCGCGCGCCGCACGATGAACTCGATCAGGGTCAGCAAGCGCACAGCGATGCTCAACAGGTTGATCAAGCCCGCCACCTGGTCATCCCGTTTGACGAAGAGCGGGGCAATGGACAGGGGAGCGCCCTTGAAGCGATGAAAACCACGCTCAACTTGCCATTCCTCCCGATAGGTCAAGACCGCGTCGCCGAGCGACAGGCGTTCAGCAGGCAGGTCTGTGACGTAGGCGCGCCAGCCGAAGCGTTGCCGCAAAGCCGTGATCGCGGCTGTGTCGCGAATGACGGCGGTGATCTGGTAGCGGACTCGTTCCTCTACGCGCTGGGGACGTTCCGCTGCGCCGCGCCCACGCCCAATATACTTCACCTGCTGTTCGACCTGGCGTTCGAAGGTGTAGGAGAGCAATCCCTCCACCTGATACTTCTGCAAAACGGCCTCGGCGGCAGCGACGAGGACGGTCTCTTCTTCGATCTGACGCTTGCCCCGCCCGCGGGGTGGGGTCAGCGCACTCAACTTGGCTGTGGCACGCTCCAGTCGTCGTTCCAAGCTGCGTTGCTGTGCTTCCGCATACGCCGGGGAGTGCACAACCAGTACCCGCTCTGTCCACTCCAAGTGCTGACCTCCCTCCTCTGCCGTGCACAACCGAGCCCGTTCATATCCCTGGGCGATAGGGGCATCCCCTGCCTCAGCGTCTGGAGCATAGATGGGCACGAGCGTATACGTGCCGTCCAGCGCTTCCTGAATCCAGGTGGACAGCGCTTCCGCTGTTTCCCCCACCAGCGCCAACGGAGTGAGGTAGTGATGTCCCGCAGCGCGAATGTGAACCCGCGTCGCCCAGGCGCTCATCTTGCAGTCACCCACAAACAACAACCCCGCCTTGACCAGAATCGCCACCACCCGGTCAATGATGGGGATGTACAGCCCATCATCAGCCTGCTCGCCCGACACCACTTCCGTCGCTGCCGGCAAGCCCAAGGGATCCAGCGTCGCCATCATCAGTTTGACCTGCCGCAGCGTAGGGTTGTCCTTGCTCTTGCCAAACTGGAACAGGCTATCCTCACCCCCGGCGTGATAGCCCGAAATGGTCGTGGCGTCCACGCGAGCACGCTCTACCTCCAGGTCGTACACCCGCACCGTGCTTTGACCCAGATCGTGCTCGATCGCGTGCCAGTACTCAGGCTTGCTCAACATCCGCAACACAATCGTCAAGCGGTCGTCGGTGAAATCAGTGTCCCGAATACTCAAACCGGTCGTCGCTTCCAACGTGGTGTGAGCTTGCCGTACCCAGTCACGCACCGTCAACTTACGATGATCGCTCTGCGACACGATATGCGCCAGCCAGATCGTCGCCACCCATCCCCAACTCAGTCCCTCCTGCAACCAGTGGCGTGGAATATGCCGATCCAGTATTGCTGGCAGACCCAATCGCATCATCATCTCGATCAACAGTACAAAGTCGTCAATTCGCTCGGTAGTAATGGTTAGTTTGGTGTCCATTCCCCGAGCTTACCAGGAAATTCAGCTTTTGACCAGCCGATTACGCGAATGGTGAGTGGCTTCCCTTTACGTCAGAAAATCGCGCAATTTGCGGCTGCGACCCGGATGGCGCAGCTTGCGCAGGGCCTTGGACTCGATCTGCCGGATGCGCTCACGGGTGACGTTGAAGGCCAGCCCGACTTCTTCCAGGGTGTGGGGCTCGCCGTCTTTGAGGCCGAAGCGCATTTCCAGGACCTCCCGCTCGCGTTCGCCCAGCTCGCCGAGGATGTTCTGCAGCTGCTCGCGCAGCATCTGCATGGAAGTGGCGTCCATGGGGCCGGGCAGGTTCTCGTCCTCGATGAAGTCGGAGAGCTCGCTGTCCTCCTCATTGCCGACGGGGCTTTCGAGCGACATCGGCTCTTGGGAGATGCTGATGATGCGGCGCACTTTGGCGACGGCCCGGCGGAGTTTGCGTTCCAGCGGCGGCGGGAGGGGCTGATCCTTGGCGCGTGCCTGGATGATGGCGTTGACGTCCTCAACCGGCAGCATGTCCATCTCCAATGCCAGCTCGTCGAGCGTGGGTTCCCGTCCCAGGGTCTGGGTCAGCCGGCGTTGAACGCGCATCAGCCGGTTGATGGTTTCGACCATGTGGACGGGAATGCGGATGGTGCGGGCCTGGTCGGCGATGGCGCGGCTGATCGCCTGTCGAATCCACCAGGTGGCATACGTGGAAAATTTGTAGCCGCGCGTGAAGTCGAATTTCTCGACGGCCCGTAGCAGGCCGATGTTGCCCTCTTGAATGAGATCCAGAAAGGTGACGCCCCGTCCGACGTAGCGCTTGGCGATGTTGACCACCAGGCGCAGGTTGGCGCGGACGAGCAGCTGTTGAGCATCGGCGGCCAGAATATCAATTTGGTCCCACCACTGGAGCACGACGTCGGGCGCCGGGACGGTTTGCCGGACGCGCCGCACTGTCGGCCAGCGCTCGCTGTGGGCGAGGCTCTCACGCAAGTTGTGCAGCATGTCTGGCGGCAGGAGATAGGCGGCCTTCACCATGTCAATCAATTTGATGATGATGGGACGCCATTGGGGATCCTCGCTCCAGTGATTGGGTCCCATGGCCTGGTAGAGCACCGACGGGCCGGAGGAGAGCAACAGGCCTTGTTGCAGGATGACCTCATCGAGGAGTTGGGTGGGGGCGGGGAGCGTCAACCCCTCGTCTTTGGCGGCCTGCAGCGCGAGCTTCCAGGCGTTGCGGAGCTCTTCATACCGCTGAACCAGGGTGTCCGCCAGAGCTTCGGCGCTGGTGTCGTTCCCCAAGAGCAGCCGCAATCCTGCCACTTGGGTCGCGCATTGGCGCACAATGCACAGCCAGATTTCCTGATGCGGTTCTAACAGGTCCACGCGGCCAATTTCCCGCAGATACATGCGTACCGGGTCGTCTACCAGGTCGGCGGCGCTATCGGTGTATTCCTCTTCAATCTGCTCCAGATCATCTGCCGAGGGTTCTTTGTCCCAGCTGCCTTCTTCTTCTTCCTCTTCCACCTCATCTTCTTCTACCAGCAGGTCGGCATCGGCGTCCAGCTTCTCTTCGGCGGGCGCGGTTTTCTTGGCAGCGGCAGTCCTGTTGTGACCCGGTGCTTCCATACAGGTGTGCTCCTCGTTAACGTTTCTGTGGTTTGGGCCACAGGGCGCGTTGAATGCGGATTAACGTTTCTGACAGTCTGGGCATGACGGCGGCATATTCGGCGCCCTTGAGGTCGCCCATGGCCTGCGCTTCGAGCAATAGCCCACCGACTTCTTCGATGCGCTGCCGCACGTACCCTTCGCGTATCCAGAGGATGGTGCGCAGCAAATCGCGCAGCCAGTCTTCCACCGATTCTTCCGGCAACGGCGTTTGCGTCCATTCCCTGACGCGCGCTGCGAGCTCCGGCGGCAGCAGGTCTTCCCATTCCAGAACGGGGTTGGCCATGAATTCCAGCAGCGCCAGCCAAAGCAGGCGTCCCTCAGCGGTAAAGTCGTCATCCCCGAGCGGCTCGAGCTCCAGGCTGACCAATTCCATGTCCACGCGCTCCAGCAGCGCCGGATAGGCCAGCAGGGTGCGCAAGGCGTGCATCTCCCGATCCTGGGGGTGTTCGCGCTCGTTGCGGGTCTGCTCCCGTCGCACCGCCTCGACGCGCTCGCGCACGCGCAGCTGCTCCAGCAACATGCGCGCGTCCAAGCCGAGCCGCAGCGCGATTTCCTGGGTGTAGCCTTCCCGTTCGATGGGATTGGAGATGTCGCGCAGCAGCGGCAGCATCGCCTCCACGATGCGGGCTTTGGCCTTAGGCTCATCCTTGTTTTCCTGTTCCAGCAGGTGCGCAAAAACGAAGCGCACTACCGGCTGGGCCTCCTGCAGGAGCTGTTCCCAGCGCCGGGGATCCCGCAAGATCAGCTCGTCGGGGTCAAGCCCGTCGGGAAGGGTCGCTACGCGGATCTCGGCGTTCAGCCGTCCCTCATAACCGATCAGCCCCCGCGCGTCGAAAACCGGCTCCCACTCGCGTTCCAGGCTCTGGCGTGCGGTCTCCAGGCCTCGCAGCGTGGCGTTGATGCCGGCGGCGTCGGGATCGAGGGCCATGATGAAGCGCCGGGTGAGCCGGTGCAGCTGCTTGAGGTGCGCTTCGGTGAGGGCCGTGCCCATCGGCGCGACGACGTTGCGATAGCCTTCCTGATGGGAGATCATCACGTCCATGTAGCCCTCGACGATGACCGCGGCGTCGGCCTCGCGGATCGCCTGGCCGGCGCGATCGAAGCCGAACAGCACCTGGCTTTTATCGAAGAGGGGCGTCTGCGGCGAGTTCATGTATTTGGGCTCGTCCTCGGGATTGAGCACCCGTCCCCCAAAGGCGATGACCCGTCCCCGACGGTCGCGGATGGGGATCATCAGCCGGTCGCGGAAACGGTCGTAGGTGCCGCCCTCCTCCCGTTCCACCAACAGCCCGGCTTTGACGAGGTCTTCGAGGGTAAAGCCCTGCCCCAACAGGTGTGTGCGCAACGCGTCCCAGGAACGCAGGCTGTAGCCCAGCTGGAAGACCTCCATGGTTTCGTCCTTGAAACCGCGCCGTTGTAGATAGGCTCTCGCATGAGCCGCCTGGGGCGCTGAGCGCAGCAGCTGGTGGTAATAGTCCGCCGCGGCCTGATGGAGGGCGAGGAGCCGGTCAGCCTCGGCGCCGGCCTGCACCTGTGAGGGGGTGAGCGGGCGCACTTCGACGCCGGCGAGCCGTCCCAATTCCTCCAGGGCGCCGCGGAAGTCCAGTCCCTGGGTCTCCATGACGAACGTGAAGATGTCGCCGCCGCGATTGCAGCCAAAACACTGCCAGCGTTGACTGTCGGGGAAGACGTAGAACGATGGCGTCTTCTCGCTGTGGAAGGGACAGAGACCGCGCAGGTTGCGGCCGGCGCGCTGCAACGGCACCGTGCGACCAATGATCTCCGCCACATCCAGGCGGTCTTTGATCTGATCAATCACGCTCATGGGGTTCTATTGTACTCTGGCAGAATTGAATGGCAAGGTTGGCCAGGGCTCATCGCAATTCGACGTTCCAGCCGGCGACTTCGAGGTCGCGGTATTCTTCCTCGATCCAGTGGACGACGTTTTCGAGGACGGCATAGACGTGCCCGCTGTCGTTGGCGACGGTGACGACGGCGATGCCGGCGGATTGCCAGCGGTCTTGATGCTCGACTTCGGCGGCGGCCACCTCAAAGCGACGGCGTAGTTGAGTGAGCAACGGCTTGAGCTGTCCGCGCTTCTCTTTGAGGGAGCTCACGCCGGGCAAATAGAGCTGGATAGTACAGGCGCCGATGATCATGGGCATCTTTTTGCGCGTGGCGCAGTAAGGCGCCGGGACCCTTGCAATAATAGCGAAAAGTGAAAAAGTGAAAAAGCGAATCAGCGAATCTCAGAATCACTTGCGTGGCAAGGGTAACGCGAACTTCAGGCCGTTCTCAGACTGCCCTGGAATGAATTCTGGGGCTGCTACGCCCCCCAACAACGCGCTTCAGCGCGGGTAGCTCCTGCCAGGTTGCGGATTCCATCCCCAGCCAAACCCACGAGCCGTCGCGGCTTCTGCTTACGACTCACATTTTCATTCCCGGCGATGCGCCGAAGGAACAGGTCGTCTCGTCGGGGATTACCGGCTCGTGCGCAGGTATTTGGCGTAGAGATCCAGCGCGCGTTCGATTTCCGCCAGCGCCATCTCGCGCCCTTCCCATTTGAGTACTTTGACCCCGATGTGTTGCAGATCTTTGTACACCGAGAAGAAGTGGGCAACCTCTTCCAGAAAATGGGGGGGCACGTCCTCCAGTTCCTGGTAACCATCGAAGAGCGGATCGGTAGCGGGGACGGCGAGGATTTTGTCGTCGGCGAGGCCGCGATCCAACATGCGGAAGATCCCCAAGGGGCGCGCCTCGATGACGCAACCGGGAAACGTCGGCTCGTTGGTCATCACGATGATGTCGAGCGGGTCGCCGTCGTCGTAGTGCGTGCGAGGGATGAAGCCATAGTCCCCCGGATAATGAAGCGAGGAATACAGCACGCGATCCAGTTTGATGAACCCGCCGTTTTTATCGTACTCGAATTTGTTCCGCGAACGCTTAGGAACTTCTACGACCACATAGACGACGTCGAGCTCGGCGGTCGGTCCGGGAGGTAATTCGTGCCACAGATTTGTCATGCTGTCCTCCTGAAAGATCTTGTGCGATGTAAGAGCTGTCTTGCCGCGAGTCCAGGGCTTGCGGTGTCTGCCCGCCTTATAGTTTGACGGTCTCACCCTGGATAGGAATGGCGATGCGCTGATAGCCCAGCGCGCGCAGGCCCTCGCCCAGCGCCTGCGCGGGGAGAGGATCGCCGTGGACGACGAACGCGCCGCGGGTGACGGCGCTTTGCGGTTTCGCCCAGTCGAGCAGATTCTGCCGGTCGGCGTGAGCGCTGTAGCCGTAGGCGAGGCGAACCTCCGCCCGCAGGGGAAACTCCTCGCCAAAAATGCGCACGACCGGCTCGCGCTCGGCGATGCGTCGCCCTAGCGTATTGGGCGCCTGCCAGCCGGTAATCAGCACCATGTTGTTGGGATCGGTGATCGCGTGCTTGAGGTGATGCTGCACCCGCCCTGCCTCGGCCATCCCCGATGCGCTGATGATGACCATCGGATTGGGCGCGGTGTTCAGGGCCTTGGATTCCTCTACCTCATGGATGTATTTGAGCTGCCGGAATCCCAGTGGATCGGTGATTTCGATGGCCTGGATCAACCGGCGCGTCTCCTGGTCGTAGCATTCGGGGTGCTGACGGAAAACTTCGGTCACGTTGACGGCGAGGGGGCTATCTACGTAGATCGGGACGTCGGGAATCTGGCCTTGCAGGTGCAGTTCATGCAGCGCGTAGATGATTTCTTGGGTCCGTCCGACCGCGAAAGCCGGAATGATGATGCGTCCGTTGCGCCGGACAATCTGGGTGATGGCGTCCGCCAGCATGGCCCGGGCGTCCTCGATGGGGGGATGTTCGCGGTCGCCGTAGGTGCTCTCGAGCATCAGATAATCGGTGGGCGGCATGGGCGTTGGATCGCGCACGATCGCCAGCCCCGGCTGCCCCAGGTCGCCGCTGAACAAGAGTCGCACGGGGCGGCCATGCTCCTTGCTTTCCAGGAGCACCATCGCGGAGCCGAGGATGTGGCCGGCGTCGAAGAAGGTGAGACGCACATCGCGCGCGATTTCCAGCGTGTGATTGTAGCCTACTCCCACCATCCCCTGTAGCGAGAACAGGGCATCCTCTTCGGTGTAGAGCGGCTCGACCGGCGGTTCCCCCTTCCGCGCCCGTTTCTTGTTGACATACGCCACATCGGCCTCCTGAATCCGCCCCGAATCGGGCAGCATCGAGGCGCACAGGTCACGGGTGGCGTGGGTGGTGTAAATCGGCGCCGTGCACCCCTGCAGCACGAGATTGGGCAGGTTGCCCGAGTGGTCAATGTGTGCGTGGGACAGGACGACCGCGTCTATGCGGCGCGGGTCGAAGTCAAAATGGCGATTGCGCTCATAGGATTCCTGGCGTTTGCCCTGGAAAAGGCCACATTCCAGCAGAATGTGGACGCGATTGGTACGGATCAGATACGAGGAACCGGTGACAGTTCCCACGCCGCCGAGGAAGGTGATTTTCATGGACGGTCTCCCTTCTGCAGTTGCGTTGCTTGAACGGTATCTTGCCGACACGGTGAGCTCTCTGCCCCATGCAGCAGGCCCAACAGGTCGGCCCCGTAGGTTTTCTGCCGCCACTGACCGATGCCGGGGATGTGGAGCAAATCCTCCAGCCGTTGGGGGGGATTCCATGCCAGCGCCCACAGGGCAGCGTTGGGCAGGATGACGTCAGAATCAACCCCGCGGCACAGTGCGACTTCCCGCCGCCAGCTGCGCAGGGTCTGATAGCGTTCGAGCACGGCCTCGGGGGGCCGCTCCTCCTCGCCGGGGAATCGCGGCAAGCTATCGGCGCGCCCGTTGAGCACGCTGAGCAGCTCGCGCCCGAAGCGGCGAAGTTGGCCGGGACTGAGTCCCGCCGTGCCGAGCTCTTCCGGCGTGTGCGGCTGGACTTGCGCCAGATGCACCAGCTGCGCATCGCTCGCCACCTTGACGGGAGGTCGGTCCAGGCGTTCCGCCGTGCGTTCCCGCCACAGGTGCAGCTGATAGAGCTGTTTTTTCTCCGCCAGGTTGAGGTCGTGCATCCCCTTGATGCGCCAGAACGTGGTCTCCGAATTGGCCTCTGTCAGCAGGCTGACGTGTTGGCTCAGGTACGCGAAGATTTCCTGCGCCTCCTCCCAACGTCCCCCCGCCTGCAATTCGGCGGCCTGGAGGTCGCGTAATCTCAATAGATATTGCGTGTCCGTACGCGCGTAGGAAATCGCTTTGGGATCGAGCGGTCGCGTCCCCCAGTTGTAGCGTTGATATTTCTTGTTCGGCGGCACACCGAAATACTGTTCCATGAGCCGTCCCAACCCTACGGCGGGCCACCCCAGAATTCGGCCGGCCCACATGGTGTCGAACAGATTCCGACAGCTGAAGCCGAAATCGCGTTGCAGCACGGCCAGGTCGTTTTCTGCGGCGTGGAACACTTTCTCGATCTCCGGCGCGGCGAAGACCGGCCCGAGCGGGCTGAGATCATCGAGCGCCAGGGGATCCACCAAAAAATCGTCGTCAGGAATGGAGAACTGGATCAGGCACACGCGCTCGTGGTAGGCGAAGAGGCTGTTGGATTCGGTATCCACGGCGATGCGGGGTGACCGCTGGAGGCGTGCTGCCAGCTCTTCCAGAGCCGCGGGTGAGGTCACCAGGATGGGCGGTTTCGACTGTTCCAAATTGGGCTTAATGGGCTCTTGCATGGTGTCGCCATTATCATCTCGTGGTGTAGATTGTCAAACTCCTGGCCAAACATCGCACGAAAAGGCGGGTTTGCAAGTTCACCGAATCGCTGTTACAATCCAGATATGCCAGGGCATCTTCGTTGGTGGACCATTGCAGTTCTCTTGGGGTGGGCGCTCAGTTTCTCCGCTTGCGCGGTGTTGTCGCCGCTGCTTGCGCCTCTCACGCCTGCCGCAGCGCCGACGGGCGCGTTGACCGAACCGCCGGCCACGCCTTCTTCCCCTGCGGTGACCCCGACGGCGACAGCCTTAGCGGCGGACGTCACGCCTGTCCGGACGCCGACGGCGACGCCCCTCCCCGGCCCCCGGCTCGATCCGGCCCTCGTGCGGACCTATCCGCTGGGAGCGGCGACGGGCGATTGGATTTCTTTCGACGTCGAGCCAGTGCTCGCTGCGGGCTATGAAGCGCCCTACACGGTGACCCTCGCCCTGCCGGATGGACAGACGCTTTCCAGTCCGGTATCCTCTGTGGGATTTGATCGTCAGCCGCGGGCGCGTTTCATCTGGGCCTGGAACACCACGGGCCTGACGGGGACGCAGGCGTTTACGGTGACGCTGATGGCGCCCTCGGACGCGCCGCTTGCCCTGCCCGGCGCGGACGTGCTGCGGGTAACGCTCCCCTTGCAGGCGCCGGAGACGTTGCTTCCGCCTGAACCGGGCGTGCGCTGGGACATGCGCGCTACCGAGGGGATTCGCCTGCATTACCTCACGGGGTCGGCGGCGGAGCGCGATCTCGCCACGCTGTTGCCGCTCGCGCAGGGCGCCTATGCGGAGGTAGCGGCGCGCTTTGAGGTGACCACGACGACCGCGCTGGATGTCTACATGCTCGATCGCATCCTCGGCCAGGGGGGATACGCCACCAGCGATTGGGTCGCGGTCTCGTACACCGATCGGGCCTATGCGCCCTCGGAGCTGACGTTGTTGTTGCGCCATGAGCTGACCCATCGGCTCGACAGCGCCTGGGGCTGCGACCAACTCCCTTCCATGATCCGCGAGGGCCTGGCGGTATGGGTCGCCGGCGGGCATTACTGGCCCGAATCCCTGCCGCGCAACGCGGCGGCGCTGTTGCAGACGGGGCCATACGTCCCCTTGCAGCAGCTGCTGGACGATTTTTACCTTCAGCAGCACGAGATCGGCTACCTGGAGGCGGGGGCGCTGCTGGCCTACATCGTCGAGGAACGGGGCTGGGAGGGGATGCGGCAGCTGTGCGAGGCCGGCGCTGCGGCGTCGGGCGAGGGGACGCTGCGTTTGGCGAGCGCTTTGACGGCGTTGGGCCTGCCGCCGCTCCCGGAATTGGAGCGCGACTGGTTGCGATGGCTGCAAGCGCTGCACGTCACGGCGGAGGAGGGCCGGGTGCTGCAGGACGGCTGGCTGTTGATGGACACCGTGCGGGCGTACCAGAGCCGTTACGATCCCTCCGCGTATTTCCTCACCGGCATTCTCTTCGATCCGGCCTGGGGGGCGGAGCGCGGCATCACGGCGGATTTCGTCCGACGTCCCCGCGAGGTGCAGGCGATGGCCCTGGAGCTGCTGCTGCAAATGGCGCAGGAGTCGTTGCGGGCTGACGCTCCGGCGGAGGCGGAACGCCTGGTGGCGGCGGTGCAGGCCGCCTTGGAACCGACGGCCTCTCCCGCGCCAGAGGTGACGGAGATGGAGGCGCTCGTCGCTGCGGTGTTGTCTCGCGGCTATGAACCGTATCGCGTGGTGTGTGTGGCCGATGGCGTCGAGGTCGGGCAGCGCGCGCCGGGGTGCGTCGTCTACGCCCTCGACCGTGCGGATTGGCCCATGAAGCGCGTGTTGTGGGCGGTGCGCGGCGCTGAGGCGGCGAGCTGGTCGGTGGTCGGTCCCCAACTGCCGTATTGAGTGGGGCGTTTTTCGGGAGGTGCGGATGCGGGGCTGGCCACGTGAAGGGCTTCCGCCTGTAGTCTGGGGGCCGCTGTTGGCGGTGACGGTGCCTTGGGTGGTGACAGGGATCTTGCCGCTGATGCGTGCGGCGCTGGCGCTGGTCGGCGGCGTGTTGCTGCTGGCGGTTGCGGCTCGCTGGCGTCCCGGGGCGCCGTTTTTGCTCGCGCCAGCGCTGGTGATCGCGATTTACGCCCTGTGGGTGGGATGGGTGGATCCGCGTGCCCTGTTCCCCGCCACGGCATTGCTGGCGCTGGCGTTCGCCTGCGGCCCTATGACGTTGCCGCGCTGGGGACGGGGAGTGGCGCTGCTGATTGCTTGCGGCCTGCTCGGAGCGGGGGCCGCTCTGGGGCAGCTGCCGTTGACGACGTTGCTGGCGCTCCTGCCGCTGCCGCTTTCCGTGCGGGCAGTGCGGCGGGAGGCCTATCGCGCCGATGGTTCGTTGGCCTATGCGGCGACCGCGTGGTTGTTGTGGGTGGGCTATCTCATTCAGGGGGTCGTGCGGTGACCCAGAGCGCCATGGATGTGACCCAGCTGGAACACGAGTTGCGGACCTACCGTCCCGCCGCCATGCCGTCGTTGCCGCCGAATTTCGTCTGGCCCCGTTACGAGGGGGCTTCGGTGGGGAACCTTGCCGCGACGGTGGCGCAGGGGTTGGGCGCGTCGTTGCCGGGCGCGCTGCCGCCGCTCTGGCCCGACCTGTTGGGCGATCTGCTGGAGGGGGTCGAGCGCATCGTCCTGGTCACGCTGGATTCCTTGGGCTGGGAGCAGTTGCTCTGGGTGTTGGCGCGGCGCGCGGACAGCGAGCTGGCGCGCCTGGCGCAACGGGGGCGCCTGCTGCCCATCACGACGACTTTCCTGTCCACCACCAACAGCGTGCTCAACACGCTTTGGACAGGGCGTCCGCCGTTGGAACATGGCCTGCTGGGCTTCGAGTTTTACCTGCGCGAGTGGCTGATGGCGGTCGAGGCGCTCTCGTTTTCCCCGGCGGTAGCTCCCTTTACAGGCGCGCTGCGGAACTGGGGGTTCAACGCGGAGAAATTCATCCCCGTCCCGACGGTGGCGCAGGCGCTCAAAGATCACGGCGTGGCGACCTATGCCGTGACCGCGCGCCCCCTGATCGCGACGCCGCTTTCCCAGATGCAGTATCGGGGCGTCGCCAACGTGGAAGGCTACGAGTTCCCCTCCGAGCTGTGGGTGATGCTCGGGCGGGTGCTGCGGGAACATCGCGGGGAGCGGTTTTTCCTCAGCGGCTATTGGAGCGGGGTGGACACCCTGGGGCATCACTACGGCCCTTACGATACGACCGCCGATCTGGAAATCCGCTCCATCGGACAGCTGTTGGAAGCCGGCCTGCTGGAGCAGCTGGCGGCTGCGGAGCGGCGGGGGACGTTGCTGCTGGTGACGGCAGACCATGGGCAGATTAACGCTCCGGCACGGGCGGCGGTGCGCTTGCCGGATCATCCGCAGTTGCGCGACCTGCTCATCATGCCGCCGCTGGGCGAGGCGCGGGTTCCCTTCTTCTATGTGCGTTCGGGCTGCTATACGGCGGCGTGGAATTACCTCCACACCCATCTTTCCAGGCCGTTCATCTACTTTTCCCAGCAGGCCTTCATCGAGAGCGGCCTGTTGGGGCAGGGGACGCCGCACGCGGAGCTGGAATATCGGCTGGGGGACATCATCGGCATTGCCCGCAAGGACGCCTATTTTGTGCGCGATCCCGCTCTGGCGCAGAGACTGCGCGGGCGCCATGGAGGGCTGGATGCCGGGGAGATGCTGGTGCCGCTGTTGGCCCTGCGCCTTGATGCATGATGCAACCTGCACGTGCTTACGTTTTCACGTTCACACGTTCACACGTTCACACGTAAGGAGACGCCATGCGCGAAATACGTTTTGTGCTGGTGGGATTGGGGAATCTGGGACGGCGCTTCTGCGAATTGCTGGTGGAAAAGGATGCGCTGCTGCGTGAGCGCTATGGCTTGAGGCTGAAGCTGGTGGGCGCTGCGGATAGCCGGGGGACGGCTTACGCCGCTGCCGGCCTCGACCTGGCGTTAGTGGCGCGTCTCAAGCGTGAGGGGTGCAGCATCGCCGACTACCCCGGCGCGGGACGGCCCGGCGAGAGCGCGCTGGCGTTGGTCGCCGGCGCCGAAGCCGAACTGTTGCTCGAAGCGTCGCCCGTCAATCTGGCGCAGGGCGCCGAACCGGGGCTGAGTTGTATCCGTGCGGCGCTGAAGAAGGGGATGCACGTCTCGACGCCCAACAAGGGGCCGCTGGTGCTGGCATTCCGCGAGTTGCACGACCTTGCAGCTGCCAACGGCGTCAGCCTGCGCTTCGATGGGACCGTGACCGGTGGCCTGCCGGCGATCAACCTGGGGCAGCGCGAGCTGCGCGGCGCGGTCATCACGCGCGTGGAGGCGGTGCCGAATCTGGTCACGGGGTACATCATGGACCTGCTGACCGACGGCGTTTCCTGGAATGCAGCATTGGCGCAGGCGCAGGCGGAGGGGGTGCTGGAGGCCGATGCCTCGTGGGACCTGGAGGGGTGGGACGCGGCGGCGAAACTGGTCATTCTCACCAACGCGGTCCTGGAGTATCCCGCGCGGTTGGAGGAGGTCGAGCGCGCCGGCATTGCGGCGGTCCCCGTGGAGGAGCTGCGCGCGGCGCGGCAGCAGGGCCGGCGCTATCGGCTGCTGGCGACGGCGGAGCGCGACAGCTGCGGCGGCTGCCGCCTTTCCGTGAAGCCCATGGCGCTTCCTCCGGAGCATCCGCTGGGCCATCTGGGGCGCAAGCAGATGGGCGTGGTCTATCACACGGACATTTTCGGCAGCATCACCGCGCTCATCGAAGAGCTCACCCCGGTACCCTCCGCTGCCTCGATGTTGCGGGACATCTTCGATATTTTTGCGTGACGCCGTCGTCTGGAATGCAGAACGGGTTTGCGCGAAAGGCTGGTTTTGATCGTCACATGGGTATTGGAGGTGGGGGGATGCGGCGAAGTGTTGTTTTGTGGCTCCTTTTATTGTTGGTGACGGCTTGCCAATCGTCGGAAACCGTCACCCCCGAAATAGAACAGGAGGAAGACATGGCGCTGAAGTTGACCAGTCCAATGTTCGCCCACGGCGAGGCGATTCCGAAGTTGTACACCTGTGACGGGGAGGACATCTCTCCGCCACTGGCGTGGAGTGACGCCCCGGCAGGGACGCAGAGTTTCGCGCTCATCTGCGACGATCCCGATGCGCCCGCCGGCGTGTGGGACCATCTGATCCTCTTCAACATTCCTGCCTCGGCGACCGGCTTGCCGGAAGGCATTGCTGAGCGCACGGATGGCAGCGTGTATGGGAAGAACAGCTGGCGGCGGCTCGATTATGGCGGACCTTGCCCGCCGAGCGGCACGCACCGCTATTTCTTCCGGCTGTATGCCCTCGACACCACGCTCGACCTCAAAGCAGGCGCTTCCAAGCGCGAGGTGGAGCGTGCGATGCAGGGGCACATCCTGGCGCAGGCCGAGCTGCTGGGGACGTACACCCGCCGGTGACAGGAGCGAGCCATCACGGAGGGTGCAGATCCCGGCGGGGCGCCGCCGGGAACAAAAATGTGAGTCATGAGCCAAGACTGCGACGGCCCTTTTCTCGCTGCTCTCTCTTTCCGAAGGAGACGCCATGTGCTGGCGTACATTATCCAAGCATGAAAATGTGCGGTAACTGTTCAGCCTGGCGTCAGGTAGCTCGACGGCGATGGATGAACCTTTGTAAGCTGTAGCTTTTGCCTCTCCCCCGGCCCCCTCCCCAACGGCGCCTGCGCCGTTGGGGAGAGGGAGAAGAAATAAGGGGGTTTTGCAGGCGGGCGTAGCCCGCCTGCAAAACCCCACAAAAAAAGTTTCCCCTTCCCCCCGCGCGCGGGGGGAAGGGCCCAGGGGATAGGGGGCAAAAGTTGATTCTCAATCTTCAGCAATCACCAGGAAATCTTGCTTTTTTAGTCAGTGGCGGTACCTTTGTCACGCAAGTGATTTTTTCGCTGATTCGCTGACTGCTGACTGCTGACCGCTGATCTCTATTTGCGAAGGAGGAAATCCATGAAATACCGTAATCTGGGACGTTCGAGCATCAAAGTCAGCGCCATTTCGCTGGGCGCATGGCTGACTTTTGGCGGCACTGAAGACATCGAGGTGACTCGTGCGTGCATCCAAACTGCCGTGGAGCACGGGGTCAACTTTTTTGATCTGGCGGACAGCTACGCCGGCGGTGAAGCGGAGCGGGTCGTGGGACAGGCGTTGCGCGACCTGGGCGTTGCGCGCCAGCATCTCGTCCTCAGCAGCAAGGTGTTCTGGCCCATGAGCGACGATGTCAACGATCGCGGCTTGAGCCGCAAACACATCCTGGAATCTGTGGAGGGGTCGCTGCGACGGTTGGGGGTGGAGTACCTGGACCTCTATTTCTGTCACCGCTTTGATGCTGCGACCCCCCTGGATGAGGTGGTGCGCGCGATGGATGATCTGGTGCATCAGGGGAAAATCCTTTACTGGGGCACGAGTGTGTGGACGGCAGTGCAGCTCGAAGCCGCCGTTGGGACGGCCACTCGCTTCAACGCCTACCTGCCGCAGGTCGAGCAACCCCGCTACAACATGCTGGATCGCCATATCGAGCCGGAGATCCTGCCGACGGCGGCGCGCCATGGCATGGGGGTGGTGGTCTTCAGCCCGCTGGCGCAGGGGCTGCTCACCGGCAAGTACAACGCCGGCATCCCCGAAGGGTCGCGCGCTGCGAGTAGTCGCTGGCTGGAGCGCGACCTGACCGAAGCCAACCTCGAAAAAATACGTCGCCTCAGCGCGCTGGCGGAGCACCTGGGGCTCACGGTGGCGCAGCTGGCGCTCGCCTGGATCCTGCGCCGCCCGGAGATTAGCTCTGCCATCACCGGGGCGACGAAGCCGCAACACGTGGTTTCCAACGTCGCCGCCGCCGACATGCAGCTCTCTGAGGACGTGTTGGTGGAGATCGAAGGGATTCTTGATAACGCGCCGGCGCGCGGCTAAAGAATTCCGTGGTTGGGAGCGCGCCGCGACGTCTGGACGCGGCGCGCTCTCGCGGTATAATGCAGCCATGATCAACTACCGTCGCAGGTTCATGGGAGGGGTCGCCTTGCTGCTGGCAGGCATAGCGCTGGTGTTGCTGGGCTCGTTTTTCGAGGCTCACAGTGAAACTGCCAGCTTTCCCATGTTCACCCCATCCCCCCTGGCCGTGGAGACGGATGACGGAGTTGGGGCCGGGTCGGTGCTGGCGGCAGAGTTGGGGAGCGCACTGCCAGACGCCTCACCCCCCCTTGCCACGCCGACCGTCAGGCCACCTGCGCCGACGCCGGCGCCGCTCGACGACTTCTCCTGTGATCCGGCAAACGGCCTGGCGCGGCCCCGCTGTGCGGGCGGCTGGCCTGCAGAGCGCCTCTCGCCGCTCACCAAGCGGATGCTGGTGGGGCTGTACGGCACGCCGCTGGGACGGGGATTGGGCATTTTGGGGACAGTGTCCCCCACGGAGACGGTCACTCTGGCGCGCGAGCAGGCCGCCGCCTATCAGACCCTCCTCACCAATACGACCGTCGTCCCCTTCTTTCACATGGTCGTCACCATCGCCGACGCCTATCCTGGGGAGGACGGCGATTACAATCATCGCGTGCCCACTGCCACTATCCAGCTGTGGATTGATGTGGCGCGCGCGAATGGCTTGCTGGCGGTGCTTGACATTCAGCCGGCGCACAGTCCGTTGCTGATGGAACTGGACTACATCGCGCCGTTTGTGCGTCAGCGGGGCGTGCATCTGGCGCTAGATCCCGAATTCACGATGCCGGCGGGGACCGTTCCGGGGGAGCGCCTGGGGCGCATGGACGGCGACAGCGTCAACCTGGCGCAGGCGTGGCTCACGGAGCGCGCCTGGGAGGCCGGGGAACGCAAGCTGCTCATCATCCATCAGTTCGATGATTGCATGTTTGTGGACAAGGACCGCATCCAGCCTTATGCCCCGGTGGAATTGATCTGGGACGCTGACGGTTTTGGCGGGCCCCCGGCAAAGATTGCCGATCATCTTCAGTATGCGGCGGAACCGGGTTTCGAATACAGCGGCTTCAAGCTCTTTTACGGCTATGACGTCCCACTGATGACTCCCGCTGACGTGTTGCGCCTTCAACCGCGACCGGTGTTTGTCGTGTATCAGTAACGGGGGCCTCCCGCTGATCTTTCATTTCGCGTGAAAGCTATTGACGTGCAAAAGCCGCGTTGTCATTCCAAGGCCGGGACTCTCTGGCTGCGGTGGCTGGCAGGCATCCTCGCAGCTGGGATCGTGATTGTGGTGAGCGCCGGACTGTGGCTGCTGGTGGATTTACCCGCGCCCGATGATCTCACGGCGTATACCTCCGCGCCGACCAGCAAGATCTACGATCGCCAGGGGCGGTTGCTGTACGAGATGTTGCCTCCGTACACGGGACTGCATACTCCTGTGCCGCTTGAGGCAATTCCCCTGCCTTTGCGTCAGGCGACCCTTGCGGTCGAGGATGCCAGTTTCTATCGGCATCCCGGCTTTGACCTCCGGGGCATCTTGCGCGCGTTGTGGCAAAATCTGCGTCACGGCGAAGTCGTGATGGGAGGCAGCACCATTCCGCAGCAACTCGCGCGTATCCTCCTCCTCAGTCCCAGCGAACGCACTCAGCAGACCCTCGCCCGCAAGTTCCGCGAGGTCGTGCTCGCCGTCCGCCTGACCCGTCGCTACACCAAGGACGAAATCCTCACTTTTTATCTCAACGAGGTTTATTACGGGAACATGGCCTATGGCGTCGAGGCGGCAGCGCACGCGCTGTTTGGGAAGTCCGTACGCGACCTCGACCTGGCGGAATGTGCTTTGCTCGCCGGCTTGCCGCAGGCGCCGGCGCTCTACAATCCGCTGGAAGATCTCGCGGCGGCGCAGGCGCGTCAGGCGGTCGTGTTGCAGCGGATGGTCGCCGAGGGCTACCTCACGCCTGATGAGGCGGCGCTGGCGCGGGAGGAGCCGTTGTACTTCGCGGCGACGCCGTTCAACATCCGCGCGCCGCACTTTGTGATGTACGTCCGCGGGCAGTTGGAGCGGGAGTTGGGGCGCGAGCGCCTCGAGGCGGGCGGCCTGCGGATCATCACAACGCTGGATGGTGCGCTCAACGAGGCCGTCCGTGATGTGTTGCGGCAGCGCCTGCAGCGCCTGGCGACGTGCGAAGGGCGCCCGGAGAACTGTCCGCCGGGCGGCTATCACGTGCAGAATGCCGCCGTCGTGGCCCTCGATCCGCAGACGGGGGAGATCCTGGCGCTGGTGGGCAGTCCGGATTACTTCGATGCGCGCATCGCCGGGGCGGTGAATGCGGCGCTGGCCTTGCGTCAGCCGGGATCCTCCATCAAGCCGCTTGCCTACGCCGCGGCTTTCGAACAGGGGATGTTGACCCCCGCTTCGTTGCTGTTCGACGTGCGGACGGCCTTCCCGACGCGCGAGGGGCTGCCTTACGTGCCCCAGAATTACGACGCCCTTTTCCGCGGTCCCGTGCGGGCACGCGAGGCGCTTGCCGCTTCGTACAACGTTCCGGCCGTGCAGGTGATGGAGCGCATCGGTGTGAACTCGCTCACCGCGCTGGCGCGACGTTTGGGCATGACGAGCCTCGAGCGCGCGGATCTGGGTCTCGCGGCGGTTTTGGGCGGCGGCGAGGTGCGCCTGCTCGAGGAGACGGCGGCCTACGCGGCGTTTGCCAACGGCGGCGCGCGCGTGACTCCCCTCGCCATTTTGCGGGTGGAGGACGCGGAAGGGCGAGTCCTGGTGTCGAACGCCAGTGGCCGCGGTCCGCAGGTGCTCGATCCCCGCGTGGCTTTCCTCATCACCGACATCCTCAGCGATGACCTGGCGCGGGCGCCGACTTTTGGGGTGGGGAGCGTGCTGGAGCTGTCGCGTCCGGCGGCGGTGAAAACCGGCACGACGACCGATTTCCGTGACAATTGGACGGTGGGCTACACGCCTGACCTGGCGGTGGGAGTGTGGGTGGGCAATGCTGACGGCGCTCCCATGGTCAACGTGAGCGGCGTCAGCGGGGCGGGGCCGATCTGGCATGACGTGATGGAGCTGGCGCTCCAGGGGCGTCCGCCGCAGTCGTTTGAGCCGCCCGAAGGGCTGGTCCGCGTGGAGGTCTGTGCGCTTTCGGGGCAGCTGCCGGGCCCCGATTGCCCGCAGCGGGTCACGGAGTGGTTCCTCGCCGGGACCGCGCCGCAGACGGTGTGCGAGCTGCATCAGCGGGTGGGAGATCGCGTCGTGGTGCGCTATCCACCGGAGGCGCAGGCCTGGGCGCGCGAGCAGGGCCTGGAATACGCCGCGGCGGACGTCCCAGGGGCCTCGACGGCGGCCGCGATTCCGCTGCGGCTTTTGCGTCCCGACGCCGGCGCGGTCTATCGTTACGACCCGGCGGTCGCGCCGACGTCTCAGCGGATTGCCGTCAGCGCTGAAGCGGCGGCGCCGCTGCATGAGGTGACTTTGTGGGTGGATGCCGCGCCGCTGGCCGTTTTCGATGCACCGCCTTATACCGCCTATTGGACGCTGGCGCCCGGCCCGCATCGGTTCACGGTGAGCGGCGTCACGCCGGAGGGAACGCTGGTTGCGGGCGACGTGATTACCGTCACGGTGGAGTGAGTGCCCGGCTGTGCGAACGTGGAAGCGGGAGAACGTGTAGGAGACGCCAGGTGTTGGCGCACATCATCCAAGGATGAAAATGTGAGTCGTGAGCAGCGACGGCGACGGCTCACCGGTTCGGCTGGGGATAGAATCCCCAGCCGACTGAAGTGCGTTGTTTGAGGACATAGCAGCCCCGGGGGTAAGGAATTTCTAATCTTATTCGTGAAATTCGTGTTCATTCGGGGCCATTTTCGCAGGAGGAGACATGAACAAGCAATTTGAGGCTGTGTATGCCCTTGTGCGGCAGATTCCTGCGGGAAAAGTGGCGACGTATGGCCAGATTGCCCGATGGTTGGGGTGGGATCATGGCGCGCGCACCGTGGGTTGGGCGCTTCGTTCGGCGCCCGCTGGCGTCCCCTGGCATCGCGTGGTCAATGGACGTGGGGCGATCAGCCTCTTCGACGACGGCGAGCAGCGCCTGCGCCTGGAGTCCGAGGGGATCTGCTTCAACGCGCTCGGACGGATTGACCTCAAGGTGTATGGCTTCGACGGCTTCGTGAAGGTCTGAACGGGAGTGAAGGGGACGGGCGGAGTCAGGCCCAAAGGGCCCTGATTCTGCGTTGCTCAGAAGGCGGGGCAGCGATGGCAAAGATCTCAGTGGTGATTGCAGACGATCATGTCCTCGTGCGTCAGGGCATTCGCCGATTTCTGGAGTCGGCAGGCGACATCGAAGTGCTGGCTGAGGTCGGCGATGGGCTGGAATTGCTGCGGAAGCTGGCGCAGGTGTCGCCGGATGTGGTGCTGCTGGATCTGCACATGCCGCAGATGACCGGCATCGAGGCTGCGCAGCGGATCAAGCGCGACTATCCGCGCGTGCGCATTCTGGTTCTGACCGCTGATGACGCGGTCCCGCAGGTTCTGGCGCTTCTCAAAACTGGCGCGGATGGGTATGTGCTGAAGACTGCGCGCATGGAGGAAGTCATCCACGCGGTGCGGCAGGTCTACAGCGGAAATGTCGCCCTCAGTCCTCAGGTGGCCACGCAGGTAGTGCATCACGCCAGAATGCCGTCTGCGCCAGAGGACGAGGCGCCGCTTTTTATCGAGCCGCTGACAGAGCGCGAGCTGATGGTGTTGCGACTTGCGGCGCAGGGCAAGACCAACCGGGAAATCGGTCAGGCGCTGGCCATCAGTCATCGGACGGTGCAGGGACATCTGGCAGACATTTACGACAAGCTGCATGTTCACAGTCGAACCGAAGCGGTGACGGAAGCGCTCAAATTGGGTTGGATGACTATCGAGCGGGGAGGTAAGCCTTGAGGGTCGGTGTCCCCGCCATTTGGCGGGGTGGACAGCAGCTCTTTGGCGCTTTTCATGGCAGGCAGCGCGCGGTATGCTGGCCGTAAGTGGGATGGAAGAGCGTCATTACTGTGCGCTGTGAATATTTTGGGACATCTCTACGCTCTTCGAGAGACGCCGTTGCTGGAGCGATATTGGCGATAGGCCAGGGGCAGCGGCGTCTTTTCGTTTTCCAAAGCTGCGGACTTCTGTGCTTTTTGCAGTCAGGTCGGTTTGAGTGAGTCTGCGAGCGTTGCACGCAGCGTGCGTGCGAAGGCGCGAGCGCGCCCGGCCGCATCTCCGACGTAGGTCGAGGCGTCCAGTGCGGCGCGGATAGCCTCTGCTGTCAGGAAGCGTCGCAATTCGGGATGCGCGGCCAGCAGTTCCTCCAGGGGATTTTCCCGGCCTGCCTCGATCTCGCTCCATGCCTGCAATGCGGCTTCACGCAACATCCCATGCATCACCTGCCGATCGGCCCCCGCTTTCACCAGCTGCATCAACAGCGGCTCGATGCCGGCAAAAGGCCCATACTGCGCCAACGTGCGGGCGATGGCGCGCTCGTTCACCCGCAGGCCGCGGATGAGTGCGGTGGCGCTGCGCAGGAGCTCCTCAGCGGTGAGGAACGCTTCTGGTAACACGATGCGGCGATTGGCGGAATCATCGAGCGTGCGTTCCAGCAGGGAAAGCGCCGTGTTGTCCCAGGCAACGCGCGGCAGCTGCGCCAGGTAACGCGCCAGGCTGTTCAGTTTCTCCGCTTCGACGGGATTGCGCTTGAAGGGCATGGCCGATGAGCCGATTTGCTTTTCCCCGAAGGGCTCGGCCCATTCCCCCAGGACGGGCATCTGCAGCACGCGCAGATCCATCGCCAGCCGATAGAGCGTGCTGCCCAATCCGGCGAGCTGACTGAGGACGAGCCAGTCCTGGCGACGGGGGTAAGTCTGATTGGTGAGGGGCCAGGCGGGCAGATCGAGTTCCGCCATCACCTCGGCCTCAAAAGCGGCAGGGGAGGTGCGCCCTTCCAGCAGCAGCGCATACGACGCCGACGTCCCGACCGCGCCTTTGAAGCCCTTGCCGCGCCACGCGGCGCGAATTCGCCGCAGGTCTTCCCGGTCCTCCAGCAGATCCTGGGCGTAGAGGGCGAGCCGATAGCCCAGCGTGGTCGGTTCTGCGGGCTGGAGGTGGGTGTACCCGATGCAGACGGTATCGGCCCACCGTTCGATTTGGTCGGCAAAGGCCGCGAGCAGGGCGTCGAGCCGGGCGAGGAGCAGATCCAGCGCCTGGCGCACCTGCAGCGCGGAGGCGTTGTCTTTGACGTCCATGGAGGTCGCCCCCAGGTGGATGATGCCGCCGCCGATCGGGCACTGGCTGGCGAAAACGGTGACTTCCGCCATCACGTCGTGACGCACCTCGGCCTCGACTGCCCGCGAGCGGTCGAAGTCCACTTCCTCCGCGTGTGCTTCGAGATCGGCCAGCTGCTCAGCGCTCACCAGGCCGTAGCGATTTTGGACGCGCGCGAGGGCCACCCAGATGCGGCGCCACAGGCGGCGCGTCGTCTGCTCACTCCAAATCTCGCGCATTTCCGGCGAGCCATAACGCCAGGTAAAGGGGGTCAGATAGGGATCCGGGTTGTCCATAAGCGCTCCTTCGAAAATGGCCCCGAATGAACACGAATTTCACGAATAAGATGAGAAATTCCTGGCCCCCGGGGCTGCTACGTTCTCAAACAACGTGCTTCAGCGCGGTGGGCTCGTGTCAGGCAGGGGATTCCATCCCCAGCCGCAGCGGTGAGCTGTTGCAGCCTCTGCTCACGGGCTATGGCTCACAGGGTAACTGTTCAGCCACTGACTAAGAAACGCAAGATTTTCTGGCGACTGTTGAAGATTGAGAATCAACTTTTGCCCCCTATCCCCTGGCCCCTTCCCCCCGCGCTGCGCGGGGGGAAGGGGAACTTTTTTTTGTGGGGTTTTGCAGGCGGGCTACGCCCGCCTGCAAAACCCCAATTTTTTTTCTCCCCCTCCCCGACGGCGTATGCGCCGTTGGGGAGGGGGCAGGGGGTGGGGCAAAAGCTACAGATTACAAAGGTTCATCCATCGCAGCTACCTGGTGCCAGGCTGAATAGTCACCGCGCGTTTTCATTTTTGGATGATGTGCGCCAGCACCTGGCGTCTCCTTAGAAAACAGAGATCAGCGAGTCAGCGAATCAGTGAGAAAGTGAATCAGCGAAAAGGCGAGAAAGCGAGTCAGCGAATAGGATACGTTCCCACGTGGACACATTCACACCTGAGTACGTTCGCACGTTCGCACCTGGGACGTTTCCACGTCATTCACAGTCTAGCACAGCTTGCGGCAAATTACAATGGTCGCTCGGTCCGAGCTTGTCTTGATTTTGACCAATTGTCAGAGCGGGGTTATAATTTGGGTATGTTGACAGCGGCTTTATTATTTGATCAGCCCACGGATTTCTCTCTTCCTGGGGATACGACGGGTGACACTGCAGTCGAGGCTCTGGGGGCCGGGCAGCATCTCCTCGCTCTGGGAGATACCAATGCGCTGCTCGCCTCGCAGGTGGCATTGATTCGGCTGGGGTTGCGTCGCAGCGGGAAAATGCGCCTGCTGATCCTCACGCCCGATAGCACGGCATTGCACGCGGCGCTTCAACAGGAAGGCATCGCCTGGACGACCTTCGAAGACGCGGGCGAGTGGCAAGTGTATAATCCCACCGCCTTCCAGGATGCGCAGGGCCTTCCAGATTGGGAGGCTCTGGAGACCACCCTGTTTGAGATGGAGCGCGCGTGTGACCCGCCCGGCTGTGCTCTGTTTGTCATCCTGGAAACAGCGGCGCTGTCGCCGCACTGCGCCACGCCTTCCGCGCTGTTGGATCTGGAATTCCGCATTGCGGACTGGGTCAAGTCATTGCCGGCAGTGTTCCTGTGCTGCTACGATCAACGTTTGTTCACGGCGCAGGAGCTGTTGGCCGTGCTGGATCAACATCCCATCGTGATGCTCGGCGCCAGCTGGTATCCCAACACGCGCTGCATCGCCATGGACCCGCAGCTGAGCACTCGCGTGTTGGAACGGCGCTTGCAGGAGCTGACCGCGAGCGAAGCGAATGTGCGTGTGGGCGGGGGCGCGCCGCTGACGGGGGAAGCGACGGCGCGTCCTATGAACGCCATGTTGTGTGTCTGTTCCCCCGATCACCGCGTCGAGTACGCCAACGCCTTGCTGTGCGCCTACCTGGGCTTTGACCCCGTAGGACATTCGTGTTTGCAGGTACTGCGTGAGTTGGGATATCCCTCCCCCGGCGGCGTGCCGCAGTCGGTCTATGAGTCCGAGACGGTGCATTGGGAGGCCTTCAGCCTGCGCGATCAACGCTGGTATTACGTGATTTCTGTCCCCTTGCAGCGGGCCGACGGGCAGGTCGCCCGGCAGTTGATCCTGTATGACATCACCGACAGGCGCATGAGCGAGGTGGATTACGAAAGTCTCGTGAGCACGCTGCATCGTCGCAATTTGCAATTGCAGACTGCCGCGCGTGTCTCGCGGTCGCTCGCGCGGATTCTGGATCCTCAACAGCTGATGCACCGTACGGTGGAGCTGGTCCGCGAGAGCTTCGACTTCTATTATGTGGGCGTGTTTCTGGTGGATGCGCGAGGGGAAAATGCGGTGCTGCAGGCCGGCACCGGCGAGGCTGGGGAGCGGATGCTGCGCGCCGGTTATCGCCTGCCCTTGAATGGCACTTCGATGGTGAGCTGGGCCATCACGCATGGCGTGTCGCGCATCGCCTGGGACGTCGGACAGGATGAGGTGCACTTCAGCAACCCCTATCTGCCGGAGACGCGCTCGGAGATGGCCCTGCCCTTGATCAGCCGGGGACGTTGCATCGGCGCTCTCACCATTCAGGGCACGGCGGCGGACGCCTTCACCGAAGAGGATCTGCCGGTGTTGCAAACCATCGCGGATCATCTCTCCGGGGCGATCGAGAACGCGCGGCTTTTCGAGGCGGCGCAGAACGAGATCGCGGCGCGCGCCGAGATGGAGGCCGCGCTGCTACGGCGCAATCGCGAGCTGGCGTTGCTCAACCGGGCGGGGCGGGCGCTTATTTCCAACCTCGACCTGGATCAATTCCTGGCGACGGTGCTGGCCGAGGTGCAACATCTCCTGGAAGTGCAATCCTCTTCGGTGTGGCTGCTGGACCCCACAGACAACCACCTGGTCTGCCGGCAGGCGAGCGGACCCCGCAGTGAGTTGGTGCGCGGGTGGCGCCTGCCTGAGGGACAGGGCCTGGTGTGGTGGTCGGTGAGCCGGGGGCGCAGCCTTGTCAGCAGCGATGCGACGCAAGATTCCCGCTTCTATGCGGGCGTCAGTGACCAAGCGGGAATTCAGGTACGTTCGATGGTGACCGTCCCGCTGTGGGTCAAGCAAAAGGTGATCGGCGCTTTGCAGGTAGTGGATGAGGCTGAGGGGCGCTTCGACGCCGCCGAGGTCAATTTGCTGGAATCCATTGCCGCGACCATCACCATCGTCATCGAAAACGCCACCCTGTACGAGCAGGCGCGCCGTGATGCGGAGACCAAGTCCTTCCTGCTGCGGGAGGTGAACCATCGGGTGAAGAACAACCTCATGGCGATCATCGGGCTGTTGTATGCGGAGCGCCGTCATGCGGAGATTTCGCAGCAGCCGTTGTTCCAGCAGATCATTGATGAGATGATCGTCCGCCTGCAGGGGCTGACGACGGTGCATGAGATGCTCTCGGACGCGGAATGGATGCCGCTGCGCCTGTCGCTCCTGGCCGAGCAGATCATTCATTCGACGTTGCAGACGCTGGCGCGCGGTGGGCAGATCGTGGCCACGGTTTCCCCTTCCGAAGTGCAGGTCACGGCGACACAGGCGCACAATCTGGCGTTGATCATCAACGAATTGGTCACCAATGCGCTGCGCCATGCGCTGGGGAATCGCCCTGGCGTGCACCTTTCCGTGGCCATCACGTCTGAAGAGGGCATGGTGCAGCTCGTCTTCCGCGATGACGGTCCTGGATTCCCCGAAGATGTGCTGCATTGGAAGCGCACCAACGTGGGGCTGGAATTGGTGCGCAATCTCATGCGGCGCACGTTGAATGGCCAGGTTTTCCTCAGCAATGAGGACGGCGCTGTGGTGACCCTGGTGTTCCGGAACGAGGTGTCCTGATGGAAACGCTGTGTGGCCGGAACTCTGAGATGCCCGTGCGGGTGCTCATCGCTGAGGATGATTATCTGGTCAGCCAGATGATCCATGGATTGTTGGAGAGTCTGGGCTATGTGGTGATAGGGGAAGCCATCAACGGTCAGGAGGCGGTGCAGCTGGTGCTGGAGACGCAGCCTGATGTGGTGTTGATGGACTGGAGTATGCCTGATATGGATGGGATCACCGCCACACAGCGCATTTTCGAACTCCGCCCGACGCCGGTGGTGATGCTCTCCGCCTACAGCACCCGCGATCTGATCGAGCGGGCGGGGAGTGTGGGCGCGGGCGCATATCTGGTGAAATCGCCCAATCGCCTGGAATTGGAGCACGCGATCACTATTGCCCGCGCGCGCTTCGACGATATGATGGAGCTCCGTCGCCTGAACGCGGATTTGGAGGCCCGTAATGCTGAACTGGACGCCTTTGCCGGCATCGTGGCCCACGATCTTGACACGCCGTTGTCGCTGTTGATCGGTTATGCGGGGACCATTGAGCTTTTTGGCGCGGAACTTTCCGACGCTGAGCTGCGAGCGTACCTTGAGCGCATCGTCGCCAATGCGAAACGGATGGAAAACATCGTGGACGAGCTGCTGCTGCTGGTGCAGCTCCGCAAATCCGATATGACCCTGGGCCCCTTGCAGATGGAGTTGCTGGTCGCGCATGCCCTGGAACGGTTGCAAGACAACATTCATCAGACGGGGGCGCAGATTGTGTTGCCGCAACACTGGCCCGCAGTGCTGGGTTATGCCTCCTGGGTGGAAGAGGTGTGGGTCAACTATCTCAGCAATGGTTTGAAGTATGGCGGCGAGCCGCCGCGCCTCGAGATAGGCAGCGACGACCTGGGAGATAAGGTGCGATATTGGCTGCGCGATAACGGCGCCGGCTTGACGGCCGGGGAGCAGGCGCAGCTCTTCCAGCCGTTTGCGCGCCTGGATTCCCTGCGGGTTAAGGGGCACGGTTTGGGACTTTCCATCGTCCGTTTCATCATCGAAAAACTGGGGGGCGCCGTGGGTGTCGAAAGCGTGAAGGGGGAGGGGAGCAAGTTTTACTTCGTGCTTCCCGCGGCAAAGTAGAGGGCAGAAGTCAGAGGGCAGAGGTCAGAAGTCAGAGGTCAGAAGTCAGAGGTCAGAAGTCAGCCTCTAGCCCCCAGTAACCAGCAACCAGTAACCAGCAACCAGCAACCAGCCCCCAGCAACCAGCCCCCAGCAACCAGCCCCCAGCAACCAGCCGCCAGCCTCCAGCCCCCAGCAACCAGCCCCCAGCAACCAGCCCCCAGCAACCAGTAACCAGCAACCAGCAACCAGCAACCAGCAACCAGCCGCCAGCAACCAGTAACCAGTAACCAGCAACCAGCCCCCAGCAACCAGGAGCCAAAGGCAAGACGCTTCTGACTCCTGGTGGTTTCACGGTGATGGGCCAAAATCTCGCTTTGGCCCTGGCGCAAGGCTACTCGTAACGCAGCGCGTCAATGGGGTTGAGGGCGGCGGCGCGCTGCGCGGGATAGATGCCGAAGAAAAGCCCCACGGCAGCGGAAAAGAGCGTCGCCAGCAGCACGGAGCCGGGGGTGATGACCGCATTGAAGTTCTGCTCGCGCAGGAAACTGGAGACGATGGCCGCTCCCGCCATGCCGAAGCCGATCCCCAACGCGCCTCCGACCGTCGAGAGCAGCATCGCCTCGATCAGGAATTGCCACAGGATATCGCGCCGGCGCGCGCCCACTGCTTTGCGCAGCCCGATCTCCCGCGTGCGCTCGGTGACCGAGACCAGCATGATGTTCATGATGCCAATCCCGCCCACTAGCAAACTGATCCCCGCAATGGCTCCCAGGAACACCGTCAGCACGCTGGTAATCTGTTGGAAGGTGCCGATGAGATCTGCCTGGCTGATCGTCGAGAAATCGTCGGGATCGCCGGGCTGGATGTCATGGCGCTGGCGCAGAATAGCGGCGACCTCGGTGATGGCAGCATCCATCCGATCCCCGTTGACGGCCTGGACGTAGATCATGGAGAGGCGGGGCTCACCCTGGGGCGTGCGCCGGGAGAAGAGCCGGCTGGTAGCGGTAGTCAGCGGGACGAAAGCCACATCGTCCTCGCTGCCAAACTGTCCCCCGCCGCGTTCCGCCATGACGCCGATGACGCGGAAGGGAATGTTGTTCACCCGCACCAGCTGGCCGGTGGGGTCGGGCATATCAGGGAACAGCACATCAGCGACGATTTTTCCCAAGACGATGACCCGCGCTTCTGTCTGTTCCTCCAGGGGCGAGATAAACATGCCGACCGCCGGATACCATTCACGGACGTCGGCGTATTCGGAGGTGACGCCCTGGACCTGGGTGGCTTTTTCGCGCCCGGGAATTGTGAGTCGGGCGTTGTCGTTTGCCGTGGGGGCGACACGCAACACATCCGGCGCGAGCAGGGGATCTCGCAGTGCTTCGGCGTCTTTAAGCGTGAGATAGGCGGGACGGTCGAGCTCCTGGCGGAGTGAGCCGGGAATCACGAAGAAGATGTTCGTGCCGATGGACTGAAACTGTGCGGTGATGTAGCTCTGCACGCCCTCGCCGACCGAGAGCAGCGTGATCACCGCGCCGACCCCGATGATGATGCCCAGCATCGTCAGCGCGGCGCGCAGCTTGTTGGTGACCAGGGAACGCAATGCCAGGCGCAAGCTTTCCAGGAGTTTCATTGCGACGCCTCCTCGCGCTTTAGCCAGGCGTCGGCGTCAATGGGATGGGCCACGGCCTCTTCTTGTGAAATGACCCCGTCGAAAAGGTGGATGACGCGATTGGCATATTGGGCGATGTTCGCGTCGTGAGTCACCAGGATGACGGTGATGCCCTGCTCCCGGTTGAGGCGCTGCAAGATCGCCATCACCTCTTTGCCGGACCGACTGTCCAGGTTGCCCGTCGGCTCATCGGCGAGGATGATCGAGGGATTGTTGACCAGGGCGCGCGCGATGGCCACTCGCTGTTGCTGCCCGCCGGAGAGCTCGTTGGGCAAATGGTGCATCCGATCCCCCAAACCTACGGCGCGCAGGACTTCTTCCGCGCGTTGACGCCGCATGCGCAGGCTCGCGCCGGCGTAGATGAGCGGCAGCTGAACGTTTTCCAGCGCCGAGGTGCGCGCTAACAAATTGAAGCTCTGGAAGACAAATCCGACCCGTTGATTGCGGACCGCTGCCAGTGCATCCTCCGACATATGGCTGACGTCGGCGCCATCGAGATAGTACTTGCCGGCGGTCGGCTGATCTAAGCATCCCAGGATGTTCATCAGCGTGGACTTGCCTGAGCCGGAGGGCCCCATGATGGCGACCGCCTCGCCTCGTCTGATCGTCAGCGCAACGCCCCGCAGAGCGTGCACTTCCTGCGTCCCCATCTGGTATATTTTCCGCAGGTCCTGGACTGTGATGACCTCATCGTCCATGATGGGCCTCCCTTAAGGTGTGTTGCCGGCGGGCGGCCCCGTCAATTCAAGGAGATTGGTCCGTCCCTCTGCCACCAGGGCCACCGTGACGCCTGCCTCAAGTCCATCGAGGATCTGCGTGTAATTTTCATTGTGCGTACCGATAGTGAGGGCAACCCGTTGCGGCTCGGTGCTGCCGGGCGTGCAATAACAATAAGTGAACAGCTCCCGCGTTGTCGGATCGGTGCGGATGGCCCAGGTGGGGATCAGCACCACATCCTCTATCTGCTGCGTGCGGATCAGGATACTGGCGGTCATGCCGTCGCGCAGGGCCACGGCGTCGGTGGGATCGAGGCGCACGCGCACGGGATAGGCGACGATGCCGGCAAGGTTATTCGCCGCCGGGGCGATGGTCACAACTTCGCCGGCGAGCGTCACGTCCGTATAGGCGTCCAGCGTGATCTCGGCTTTCTGCCCCACCTGGATTTTGCCGATGTCGGTTTCATCCACGGTGACATCCACAAAGAAGACGCTGTCGTCAATGAGGGTGACCGCCGGGCTTGTCGTCGGCGCCGGGACGCCGCGTTGCAGGTTCACAGCTGCGACCACGCCGCTGATGGGTGCCTTGAGCGTCGCGGCCGCCAGGTCGTCGCGCGCTTGCGTCAACGCCAGCTGCGCTGTGCGGATCTCCAGGGCCACGCTTTCCAGGTCGTCCTCGCTCGGCCCTTCTTCCAGCTGCTTGAGGCGATTTTGGGCCTCCTTGTAGGCATTCCACGCCTGGGTGACGTCGCTCTGAGCGCGCGTGCGCTCCAGTCCGGCCTGTTGCTGGAGCCGTACCCAGGCCCAGTAAGCGTCGTCAGCTGCCTTGCGGGCTCGATCGCGCACCGCGTCGCTGACCTTGCCCTCCTCGAATTCCATTTGACGCATCCCGAACTGCGTTTGCAGGTCGCGGAAGCGCGCTTCGGCATTGCTCAGATCCTCATTGAGGAGACTGCTGCTCATGACGCGGGTGTAATTGAGGCGGGCGATAGTCAATGTCGCTCCTGCCTGGGTGACGGCGTCCCGCGCTTGTTGCAGTTCCTCTTCAGTGGGCGGATCGGCGAGCTGCTTGCGGCGCAGTTCCGCCTGTTCCAGGGTGATGGTGCTGCGTTCGACGGCGCGTTCCAGAGCGGTCGTGTCCAGCTGCGCCAGCGTCTGCCCTTCCTCGACACGGTCCCCAACGGCAACGGCGACGCTTTCCACCGTGCCGGGGACGCTGAAGCGTACGTCTACCCGTTGATTGGCGGCCACATTTCCACTGACGGCGACGGTAATGTCAAGATTGCCGCGCAGTGTTTCGCCCGTGCGCAGTACTTCGACCTGGGCCTGGGGCTGCTGCTGGCGAAACCATCCATACCCAACCACGGCTCCCACGAGGAGCACTCCAATAATCAGCCACCTCCAGATTTTCTTCATGCGGTGCCTCCGTTATTTGTGACTCCGGTCATAATTGACCAGGGTCATATTATACCATGAACTGGAAATCCTGTACAAAAAAAGCCCTCCTTCTTCACTGGCTCCACTGGGGGTGAAGAAGGAGGGCTTGCGCGGCGCTCACATCTCCGTGAGCGTCTTCTCGAGCACCGGGATGAGGGGGAGGGCCTTCCCCGCGCCGATGGCAACGCACGCCATGGGGGCATCGGCGACGTAGACGGGCACCCCGGTCTCCTGGGTGAGCAGCTGATCCATGCTGCGGAGCAGCGCGCCGCCACCGATCAACGTCATCCCGCGGTCAATGAGGTCCGAGGCGAGTTCCGGCGGGGTGCGTTCCAGGACGCCCTTGACCATGCCGATGATGATCCCCAGGGATTCCTCAAGCGCTTCGATGACGTCATCGGTGTTGATGGTGACGCTGCGCGGCAACCCGCTGACCTGATCGCGACCTTGCACTTCCATGCGCAGGGGGTCACCTTCCAGGGGCAGGGCCGCGCCGATGCGGATTTTGGCCTCTTCGGCCGTTGCCATGCCGATCATGAGGTTGTATTTGCGACGGACGAAGGCCGCGATGGCTTCATCCATGCGCACCCCGCCGACGCGGACCGCGGACGAGGCGACGACGCCGTATACCGACAGCACCGCTGCTTCGCTCGCCCCGCCGCCGAGATCAATGACCATGTGTCCGCCGGGGGTGTGAATGGGCAAGCCGGCCCCAATGGCTCCTGCCAGCGGTTCGGGGATCGTGTAAGCGCGGCCGGCGCCGGCCTCGAACGCCGCGTCCTTGACGGCTTTGCGTTCCACCTGGGTCACGCCAAAGGGCACTGTCACCATCAAGCGGGGTTTGAACAGCCGATGTTGTCCTACCGATTTCTCCAGGAATTTCTGGATCATCTCTTTGGTGACGCGATAATCGGCGATCACGCCATCCCGCAAGGGGCGACGCACCTGAAGGGTCTCGGGCGCCCGTCCCAACATGGCCCGCGCCTCTTCGCCGACGGCGATGACACGTCCCGTGTTCACTTCTTGGGCGACGACCGAGGGTTCCTGCAGGACAATGCCCCGTCCGCGCACATAGACGAGCACGTTCACCGTCCCCAGGTCAATCCCAACTTCGGCTATCAGTGCCATACTTCCTCTCTCATTTGCGTGCGTCTAGGACAGATTGAGATTTGCATGTTGCACGACATCTGGTGATAATACACGATTTGGGTGATTTGTCCACTAGCGGCAGGGTTGAGCCGCAGCTGGCCATGGGGCGCGCCCGCAGCTGCTGGCAAACGTCACGCCAACGCCGGGAGCGCAGGCCCTACGCCGCCAGGCCATCACCCGCGAAATGCAGGAACTTGCCGCAAGCGCGGGCCTGCTGAAGCGTTGAGGTGGTGAGGCCCGCGTTCAGGCGGGCCAGATCTTGCGTCCTCCGCCCGGCGGGACGATGCTGGCGATGGTGGCCAGCTCCTCAGCGGTCAGCGGCGGGAGCAGCCCGGCGCGTACATTATCTTCCATCTGCGCCCTTGTCTTGATGCCGGGGATCACCGTCGAGACGGCGGGATGCGCCAGCGGGAATTGCAACGCCAGCTGCGCGAGCGTGCGTCCCTCAGCGAGCTGGCGCAGGGCTTCTACTTTTTGCAGATCGCTGAGGAAAATGCGATGTTCCTCTGGATTCTCGTGCCAGCGCGCGCGGAAGTCGCCCTCGCCGAAGCGGGTTTCCGGCGTGAATTTGCCGGTAAGAATTCCCATCGCCAGCGCGCCGCGCACGATCACGCCGATGTCGTGCGCCTGACAGTAGGGCAGGATGTCATTTTCGGCGGTGCGATTGAGGATGCTGTAATCCACTTGCAGCGTGGCGCAGTGACCATCGGCGGCGAAGGCCTGCAGGTATTCAAAGTCGCTGGTGCTGACGCCGTAGGCGCGCACTTTGCCGTCACGTTGCAGCCGCTGGAAGCCTTCCAGGAAGATTTCCATCGTCGGATCGCGGAAATCAATGTGGCTCTGGATGACGTCTATGTACTCCGTGGCCAGGCGGCGCAGGTTGCTCTCGACCCCGGCGATAAGTTTCTCGACGGTGGTGTAAGCGCTTTGCCGGCGCACGTCATCGAAGCCCTGCCAGCCAATCTTGGTCGCGACGATGAACCGCTCACGGCGTCCTCGCATGGCCTTGCCGAGCAGCATCTCGCTGTGACCGCTGCCGTAGATGTCGGAGGTGTCGAAGAAATTGATGCCGGCATCCAAAGCGTAATCTATCGCCTCCAGCACTTGCATGTCATCGGTGGGACCCCAGACGTCGCCGCCGGCAGCCCACAACCCCATGCCGATCTCGCTCACCCTCATGTCGGTCTTACCCAGCCGACGGTACCTCAGCCTCTCGGACATATTTACCTCCTCGGAAAATGGCCCCGAATGAACACGAATTTCACGAATCAGAAATTGAAATTCCTGGTCCCCCAGGGCTGATACGTCCCCAAACAGTGCGCTTCAGCGCGGTGGGCTCGTGTCAGGCTGGAGGTCGTTACGGCCTCTGCTCCTAACTCACAACTCGCAACTCGCAACTCGCAACTCGCAACTCGCAACTCACAACTCACAACTCACCCTTCACACATTATTTTCTCTGAGATCGTTCCCCTCCCAGGTCGCTTGTAGCACCGGTCCATCAAACGCCACCAATCGCCGGGCCAGCGCGCGCAGGGTTTCCGGCGTCCCTGAGGTGTAGAAGAGATGTCGCGCCGCGGCCGAGGCAGGAGCGGTCAGCCCCAGGCGCTCCAGGACGCGCGCGGTCTGTCGCGCCACCGCGGGAGCGGGATCCACCAGCGCAACTTCTGGTCCCGTGATGCGGGTGATAGTCTCTGCCAGGAAGGGGTAGTGCGTGCAACCCAGCACCAGCTGATCTGCGCCGGCGTGTAACAAGGGGGTGAGGCACTCCCATAGCCGGGCCTCCGTTTCGGGGGCGTCCCACTCACCCCGTTCGACTTGTTCTACCAGGCCGGGGCAAATTTGGGTCTCCAACCGCACGTTCGTGGCAAAGCGCTCCACGAGACTGTGGAAGAGCTCCCCCTGGAAGGTCGCCGGCGTCGCCAGGACGGCAATCACGCCGCTGCGGGTGCGTTCTGCGGCGGGTTTGACGGCGGGTTCCATGCCGACGAAGGGAATTTCAGGGAAGGTCTCGCGCAGGGTGCGGAGGGCCGCCCCGGAGGCGGTGTTACAGGCAATGACGATGATTTTGGCGCCTTGCGCGCGCAGGAATCGTGTGATGCCTTTCGCGTAGTCACGCACCTCGGCCAGCGACCGCGTCCCGTAAGGCACGTGAGCTTGATCGGCAACGTAGAGGGTGCTTTCGTGGGGAAGTTGCCGGACGAGCTCCCGCCAGACGGAGAGCCCCCCGACGCCTGAATCGAAGACGCCGATGGGCCCGGTCGGGCAGAGGGGGTCAGCCAACACTTCCGTCATCACAGCCGTGAACATACATCCAGGCCGCGCGTCACTCTCCCGCGGCGAGGGTAATCTGATAGGGTGCGAGTTCTGTCGTCACCGGCGCGAGCGCCGAAATGACCAGCACGACCCGGTCGTCCTGGCGGCTCATCGGCAGGGTCCAGCTGCCGGTGTTGCCGTTCCAGCGCAGCAGCGGGGTCACGGTGATGCCGTCCTGTCCAAAAGTCACGGCCTGCAACAGCCATTCTTGCGGCAGGACGTTGGCATGTCGCAGGAAGCCTTCCGCAATCCAGGCGGAATCTGCGGTCTCGACGTCGTCCATGAATGCCGTACTGCCGTCAACGGTCAGCTGAATGTCGTCGAGGGCCAGGCCGGGCTGATTCACGGCCGCGTCGGTGACGTATTCAAAGCGGATGGCAATGGTCTTGCCCACGTAGGGGGACAGATCCACGGTGCGTTTGACCCAGCCATTGCTCTGTCCGGTGAGGCCGCAGCCGTAATTGTTGCCGTTGGGGTTACTGCGGGTGCACTCCAGGCTGGGATCGTCCAGGAGCCGCCATTGGATGCGCGCGTCGTTCAAATCCTGGGGGAAGCTTCCCTCTGCGGTGTAGCCGACCGCCACGTAGGCATAGTCCCATTCATCCTCGATGTAATACCACGTCTGAAACGAGAGTTCGGCGGTGCGCGCGTCGGTCAGATCCACAATGCGGGTGAGGCGGGAGTCGGATTCGTCCTCGCGGTTGGACCACCACAGGTATTTACCGCTATAGGCGTCGGTGTCGAGCAGTTTTACCCGTGTCTCGCCGGTGAAGGTCACCGCTATGGGCTGCTCACCGTTGATTTCGATATAATCCACGCCGTACTGACTCACCGTGCCGTTGAGGCGGTGTGAACTGCCGGAGAAATCGAGTTCCTCAGCGATGTCGGGCGTGATGGGGTTGATCTGGCTATAGCCGTAGCGCCCATCCTCGAGATCGGGCCTATCCAGCAAATTTGCCACGGTCCAATCGGCAAAGAGCTCCTTGTGGGTCAGCTCCAGTCCCAGATTCTCCTGCAGCACCAGGTCCACGCTCTTCATGCCGTTTTCTGGATGCCCCACCAGGGCTTTCGTGGCCTCTTCGCCGAAGCGATCGAGGAAGTACTCCATGAACAGGTACGCGGCGCCATAGTGAGGGGAGGTGTCGTCTTCTTCCGGCCAATTGGTGAGCTGCGTATCGGGCTGGAGCATGTAGGCGAAGTCGCTGCCGCCGACGTCATACTCGCCGCTGCGACGGTAGGAGCGCTCGTTGAGCGCCATCGCCATTTCCGAGCAGCCTTCGTTGAGCCAGGTGCTCTCGTTGCGGTCGCGGTACCAGTGGATCATGTGCTGGAATTCATGCGCGAGTACGCCGTTGTAGAAGGCGTCGCCAACGTCAACGTTTTCCAGGTTGATGTAGAACATCTCCATTTCGTTGGAATCGGGGCGAACTGTGCGGACGTACTGATCGGTGCTGGAGAAATATCCCGCGATGCTGGACCCCAGTCCCGTCGCATGGAGAATGTTGAGGTGCGGATCGCCATCAATGCCGGGATTGGGCTCCTGACCAAAGAATTCGCGGTTGGTGACGTAGGTGTGATTTTCGAAGAGCTCCGCGGCCGCTTCCAGGTCGTCCTGATTGACCCGCGCTCCCTTTTCGACCCACATATAGACGTGATCGGTCTTGTACGCCAGCACGGCGGTGATGACAAATTGCTGTTCGGTATCCAGGTTCTGGGCGTTGAACTGACGCTCGGTGCCGACCGGGTAATCAGGATTTACGGTCGAGGCGACGCGGGAAGTATCTGCGGGCACGCCAAGGTAGCGGATGCCCAGCTCGTGCATGTCTGAGACCGGAATGTCGCTTTGTAGAACTGCATTCAGCGTTTCGAGCGCTTCCTCTGGCAACGGTTCGACGACAAGCGGCGTTTCGAGGGGCGGCGCCGGTGTGATTTCACCCCCGGGCTCCAACGTAGGCCAGTTGGGGAAGGGCGTGCTGCTGGGATTGTCGGTGTTATTGACGACCCACCATACGACACCCCCCACACAGCAGCAACACACGCCTGACAGCAGCAAAATCACCACAGCGATAATAACATAGGTCAACCAGCGGTTCGTTTGTCCATTCATATTCATGGGGAAGGACCTCTCTTTAGTTTATTGCCAGAATGAAAAGCATTATAGGCGCGGTTGTGAAGAAGGCAAGAGTGCGCGAGGGGACACGGGGGATTGACCTCGCGCCAAATGCTTTTATACTGAAGGCGTTGTCAGCGGATGGTGAGAAGCAGCCGAGAACAGTAAGGTGAGTTGTGAGCAGTTCGGCTGGGGGTGGAATCCCCAGCCTGACACAGGCAACCGCGCGACGACTCTCTTCTCACGGCTCACTGCTCTCTCTATTTTTGAAGGAGACGCCATGTGCTGGCGCACATCATCCAAGCATGAAAATGTGCGGTGACTGTTTAGCCTGGCGCCAGGTAGCTAGACGGCGATGGATGAACCTTTGTAAGCTGTAGCTTTTGCCCCGCCCCTGCCCCCTCCCCGATGGCGTATGCGCCGTCGGGGAGGGGGAGAAAAAAATAAGGGGTTTTGCAGGCGGGCTACGCCCGCCTGCAAAACCCCACAAAAAAATTTCCCCTTCCCCCCGCGCGCGGGGGGAAGGGGCCAGGGGATAGGGGGCAAAAGTTGATTCTCAATCTTCAGCGATCACCATGAAATCTTGCGTTTTTTAGTCAGTGGCGGTACCTTTGTCACGCAAGTGATTTTTTCGCTTATTCGCTGATTCGCTGACTGCTGACTCGCTGATCTCTATTTTCGAAGGAGGTGTGTCTATGGCGACTCGATCCTGGCCTCGCGTCATCGTTTTTTCGACGCCGACCTGTCCTTACTGTCAGGCGGCGAAGCGCTATTTACAGCAGCGCGGCGTGCCTTTTGAGGATGAGGACGTCTCACAGAACATGATTGCGGCGCAGTACATGGTGCAGCGCAGTGGACAGCAGGGCGTACCGGTCATTCAGGTAGGCAATGAGGTGGTGGTGGGCTTTGACCGCGCCCGCCTGGATGCCTTGCTGGGGTTGCAGTAGAGGTTCGACAGGCGTACGAAATGCGTTATAATCCGGCTTGCAGCTGCGCGCGGAGCTGTGCAGAGTCTGCCGGGAGACGTCTATGGAGAGCATTTTGATTCCGTGGGTGGTTGCTGCGACGGTGTTGCTGTTCGTGGCGGCATATTGGATCTACACGCTGGAGAAGCGCTTCAATGGCCTGGAGAAGCAATACCGCCGCCTCTTGACGCTCGCCGAAAGCGGTGATCAGGCCACCCTGGCGGATTTCTTGCATCGCCTGGAGCAACAGAACACCCGCCTGCAGGCGGCTGAGAAGGCCCTGACGCAAGTCGAGGCGATCCTTCCTCACACCCTTCAAGGGTATGGCATTCAGCGCTATCAGGGATTTGCCAACGTCGGCGGCGATCAGAGTTTCTCCCTGGCGTTAGTGGATGGGCATGGCAGCGGTTTTGTGCTCTCCGGCCTGCACGGACGGGATGAGACGCGCGTGTATGCCAAACCGTTGGTGCAATGGCGCGCCTCTTACACGCTGAGCGCCGAGGAGCAGGCGGTGCTGGCGGCGGCGCGGCAGATGATGGAAAGCAAAAGCTGAGCGACCTGCAGGTTGTAGTTTTTTGCGCCTTACAGTAAAATCGTGCACACATGTGCACCCGGTGTATCTCTGTGAGCTATTTTCTTATTAAGGAGACGCCATGTGTTGATGCACACCGGGAAAGCACGAGAATGTGAATTGTGAGTCGTGAGTTGTGAGCCGTGACTACGTCAACTCTCTACTCACGGCTCACTGATTACTATTTTTGTTCGAAGGAGGATTGCTATGTGGGGTAAGGAAAAAACACAAGAAGAGGGGGCGCCCGCGGTGTCTGTCACACCAGCTGCTCGCCCGGCTGCGGCTCCCTCTCGACCCATCGAGACCACCATCGGTCCGAACACTCATGTCCAAGGTGACATCCAGGGGGATGGCAGTTTGCGCATCGAAGGGGTAGTCGAAGGCACCATCACGACGACGGGCAATCTGGTGATCACCGAGAGCGCTAAGGTGTTTGCCGAAATCAAGGCTGCCAACGTGTCTATTGCCGGCGCGGTCAAGGGGAATATCTCCGCGAACCGCGTCGAGGTGTTGGCGACCGGGCGGGTGTGGGGCGATATGACTGTCAAAGTTATCCTCACCAATGAAGGCGCCTATGTGAGCGGGCAGGTCATCATGCCGAAGGACATCAAACCGCCACAGTTGGAGCCGGAACTGTCGAAGCAGCCCCCCGCTCCTGCAGCCCCGGCTGTAGCGAAGAAAGAGTGATTTACAGCAATCTCCCTCCAGAAGCGTTTTCTGGAGGGAGGTTCTTTTTGTGTGACCTCAGTTGACTGCAGCGTGCGCTTGCAGCAAGGTGCTCCCAACCATCAATGCTTCGCCGCTGATAGCGACCAGCGCCAGCGGCAGAAGCTCTCCTTGCCCACCCCGCACGGCTTGCCAGGTGGCGGTCAACGTATAGAGGCCCAGCAGGGCTTCTCCAAACATCGTGCGGTCGGGTTTGATCCTGTAGGAAGTATGTTGCCAGTGACCTTCTCGCGCCTGCAGGTGAAACTTGGGCGTGCGGTGAAATGTCCCGCCCCAGTGCGTGAGGCCGTCTATCAGCGCGAGAGTGTTGCTCCAGGCTATGCCCATTCCCAACACCATCAGCACGGGGTAGGCCAGGATGCGCCGCGGCCAGTCTCGATAGAGGGCCAGCTGCCCGAGCAGATACAGCAGCGGCGGGACGGTACTGATCGCCCCTAAAACGCCGCTCAGCGAGGGCAGTGCGGGGCGATAGAACGCCATCGGCAGCAGAAGCACCATCAATGCCAGGAACAGGGGTTGCGTGAAGTACCCGCTCAGATGGAGGAGCGCCATGACTTTTTGCGCCGGTCGGAGCTGCTTCGAGCGCACGATGGGCCCGGCGAGCTTCCGCAGGCATTGCGCCGCGCCCTTGGCCCAGCGGTATTGCTGCTGTTTGAAGGCGGCAACCAGCGGGGGCAATTCTGCCGCCACGGTGACGTCGGGCAGATAGCCGACGCGCCAACCGCGCAACTGTGCGCGATAGCTCAAATCCAGATCCTCGGTGAGGGTGTCACATTGCCATCCCCCGGCGTCCTCGATCGCGCTTTTGCGCCAGACGCCCGCCGTCCCATTGAAGTTCATCAGCAGGCCGCTGCGGTTGCGGGCAATGTGCTCGATGGCAAAGTGGGCGTCGAGCGCCAGCGCCTGCGCCCGCGTGATGGGCGAATACTCAGCGTTGAGGTGGCTCCAGCGCGTCTGCACCATGCCCAGCTGGGGATCGGCCAACAGATGTGGGAGAGTGCGCCGCAGGAAATCCGGCTCCGGGCAGAAGTCCGCATCGAAGAGCACGATGAATTCCCCCTGCGCCTGCTGCGTTCCCGCCGCCAGCGCGCCGGCCTTGTGGCCGGTGGGGTGCGTCCGATGGAGCAGCGTGACCTGATAGCCCTGCTCGCGCAACCGGGCGCATTCAGCCTCCACGATGAGGGCGGTCTCGTCGTCGGAGTCGTCGAGAATTTGGAGCTCCAGCCGATCGCGGGGCCAATCCAGCGCCGCGACGGCTTGCAGCACCCGCCCTGCCACATAGCGCTCGTTCCGCAGGGGGACCTGAACCGTCACGACCGGCAGTTGGGCTTCCGCCGGCGTGGGTGGCGTGGGCTGGGGATCGTGCCGATGCCGAAAATACAGCCCGATCAAGATCATGATATGCAGGGCATACACTGCCAGCGCTGCCAATACAGCGGTATAGAGCCATCCAATCACTTCTGCTATCATAGCGGGGATTATACCCGAAGTGTAGAATCCGTCGCGTCGCAGCGGCTTGCATGTGCCGGCGAGCCAAATCGCCCTGCAAACAGCGCTGTGAACGTGTGAACAGTGTGAACGTGGGCACCTGGGCACGTGGGCACGTGAGAAGGAGGTGTGACATGCAGATCTGGCGTCGCGGCGGCGCTTTAGTGGCGCTTTTGATATTGGGGCTTGTCCCGGTCGCTCCGGCAGCTTCTTCTTCGAGCGCCGACGTTGGGGGCGCGGCGCCGGCCTACGATTACACGCTCGACCTGGGCGGGGTGACCTTCGACCCGCTGGTGGACGAGCCGGCATTCCCTTCAGCGGCGCGCTACGCCTCGACAGCGGGCCCCGACTTGCACCTGGTGCAGCTGTTCGGTCCGACGCAGGCGACCTGGCTGCCGGCCCTGGAGCAGCGCGGCCTGGAGATCGTGCAGTACATCCACCCCTTTACGTATGTGGTGTGGGGCGATTCTTTTGCCCTGAAGCGCGCTGCCGCGCTGGATTTCGTCCGCTGGACCGGCCCCTTCGCCCCGGCGTATCGCGTCTTGCCGCAATGGCGCGCCCTCGAGGCGACGCCCCTCGCTGTTCAAGCGCTGGTGTATCGCGGCGCGGGACGGGCGTCAGTGCTCAGCAGCCTCACGGCACTGGGGGCGCAGCTGCAGGAATCCCTGAACCTGGGCTATGGCTTTGACGGCCTGACGGTGATACTGCCGGGGGATCGGCTGATGCAGGCGGCGCGCATTCCCGGCGTCTACACCCTCCAGCCAATCTCCACCGCCCGCGCGACGCGCGGCGAAATGAGCGCTCAGGTCAACGTTAACAACGTGGACGCGGGCCATCAGGCGTTTCCGGGGTACCGCGACTGGCTCACGGCGGTGGGACTTGATGGCGCGGGCGTGATCATCGCGCACGTGGACAGCGGCATCCAGGAGACCCATCCCGACCTGGCGAGCCGGATGGCCCCCTGTACCGGTGTGACCTGTGGCGCGGCCATCTCCAGCGCACACGGCACGCACACGGCAGGCATCATCGCGGCGGACGGGATCTCGGGTGTCATGGATGGCGGCGGCTTTCTGCGGGGACTTGGCGTCGCACCCGGCGCCCGGCTCGTGGAGCAGCTCTACAGCACCTACGATCTCACCGTATTGATGCAGGATTCGATCGCCAACGGCGCGCTGATCTCTGGCAACAGCTGGGGTCTGGAGAGCACGCCCCAGGGTTACGATGCGGACACGCGCAAAGTGGATGTGGGCGTGCGTGACGCCGATCTGACACTCGCGGGCAATCAGTCGCTTACCTACGTGCTCTCCATTATGAATGGCAACGGCGGCGTGAGCTCGCAGGGCAGCCCCGATGAGGCCAAGAACATTTTTACCGTCGGCTCGACCAGGATGCAGACCAGCACTGGCTCGCAGATCCTGGCCATCAACGACCTCTCGGCCAATTCGGCGCACGGCCCCGCCCTGGATGGGCGCAACATCCCGCACCTGGTCGCGCCGGGATGTTACGTGGATTCGACCTTGCCCACGGATTCCTACGGCACGATGTGCGGTACGAGCATGGCCTCGCCGCAGGTGAGTGGCGCCGCAGCGCTCTTCATCCAATACTATCGCGACCTGACCGGCGTGGATCCCAGCCCGGCGCTGGTGAAGGCGGCATTCCTGCCGGCGGCGCACGACCTCGCGGGGTTCCGTGACGCCGACGGCGGTATCTTGGGGCATCCCTTCGACAGCAAGCAGGGGTGGGGACGGTTGGACCTCGAAGCCGTCGTGGATCCGGCCTTGCCGGTGCTGTATTTCGATGCTCCCCGGATTCTCGGGACGACGGGTGATCTGTGGGAACAGCCGCTGCGCGCCGCAGATCCCACGCAGCCGGTGCGCATGATGCTGGCGTGGACTGACGCCCCTGGCCACGGACTGGGCGGCAGCACCCCCGCTTGGGTGAACGACCTGAACCTGGAAGTGCTCGCGGACGGCAACACCTACCGTGGAAACGCCTTCGCTGCCAGCGGTTGGTCGCAGCTGGCCGGCGCGGCGGATGGAAGGAACAACACCGAGGGTGTTTTCCTCGGCCCGACGGCGCCAGGGCGTTTTACCGTCCGCGTGCTCGCGGCCAATATCGCCGGCGACGGCATCCCCAATGTCGGCGACGCGACCGATCAGGATTTTGCCTTCGTCTGCTATAACTGCCTGCAGGAGCCCGATTTCACGTTGACCGTCGAACCCGCAGCGGCGGCGGTCTGCGCTCCGGGCGTGGTGACGGCGACCGTCGCGGTGGGGCAGTTGGTGGGGTACGCGGAAGAGGTCGCTCTCGCGCTGCAGGCCCCGTTGGGGGTGACGGCGACTTTCTCGGCGGCGGTGGTGTTGCCGCCGGCGGAGGCGCTCCTCACGCTGGAAGTGGGGCCGGCAGCGCTTGCCGGGCGTTATTCCCTCGTCATCTCCGCGACGGCGGAGGGCACGCACGTGCACACGGCGGAGCTGGCGCTGTGGATCAACACCTGCGCGCCTGAGCCGCCGACGCTGTTGACTCCCGTCGCCGGGGCGACCGCTCAGCCCTTCGATGCCCTGTCTCTCGCCTGGAAGGCGCAGCCGCTGGTAACCGGCTATCGCGTGCAGGTGGATCGCACCCCGGTGTTTACCGCGCCGCTCGTGGATACGCGGGTGAGCACGGCCACCTATTCGGCCCCGGCAACGTTGGAGGGCGGGGCGTGTTACTGGTGGCGCGCGCAGGGCGACAACGCCTGTGGCCAGGGGGCCTGGGCTGAACCCTTCCATTTTGCGACTGCCGCGTTGGGAGTGGGCCTTGCCGACGACCTGGAATCCGGCGCCGGGAAGTGGTTCTGGCAGACCGTCGCCGGTGAGGCCTCTTGGACGCTCTCGTCGGCGGAATCGCACAGCCCGGTCCATGCCTGGTTCATCCCCGATGCGCCGGCCGTGACCGACGGCCGCTTGTGGAACGCCATCGCTGTGCCGGTAGGCGCGGGGAGCACGTTGCGTTTCTGGCACCGCTATGAGTTTGAGGGCAGCGGCTCTGTTGCCTGGGACGGCGCGGTGCTGGAGATTTCCACCGATGGGGGGGCGACGTGGGCCGATTTGGGCCTGCACATGACGCACCATGGCTACAACGGCCTCATTCAGTCGGGGACGTCCAATCCGTTGGCGGGGCGGTCTGGCTGGACGTACGCGCTGAGCGCGTGGAACGAAGTCGTGGTGGATTTGAGCGCCTACGCCGGGAACGCCGTGCAGATCCGTTGGCGCATCGGGTGTGATAGCAGCATCGGGGCTTCTGGCTGGTACGTTGATGACGTGCAGATCACGAGCTTGCTCCCTTCCCATCCGGCGCCGGGGATGGCAGCCCTCACGCCAGCCTCTGTGGTGGGCGATGTACCGGCGCGGTTGACGTTGACCGGTGAACGTTTCGCGGGCCTGCCTGCCGTGCGGGTGGGCGCGACGTGGCTGCTTTCGGTCACTCTGGTGAGCTCTACGACAGTGACGGGGATCCTGCCGGCGGGTCTCGCGGCGGGCAGCTACACGGCGACTCTCTTTAACGGCGATTGCGTTTCGGCGACGCTTCCCGCGGCTCTGACCGTGCGCGGCGTGCTGCCCGCCCCGGAGCGACTCAGCCCGGCAGATGGGGCGGTCATCACTGACACGACGTCGGCGCTGTTATGGCAGCCGGTGACGGAGGCGGCGGGCTATCGCGTCACCTTGGCGAGCGCGGTGCACGACGTGGGGACGGCGACGGCATACACCCCTTCAGTGTTGGCGAAGGGCGTCTATACCTGGACGGTGACGGCCTGCAACATGTGGGGCGGCGTCAGCCCGGAGCAAACGCCATGGACGTTCACGATACGCGAGCTGCGCTCGATCTATTTGCCGTTGGTGCTGTCCCTGCCGTAAAAATAGCCCTGGCAGGCCTCAAAAGACCTGCCAGGGCTTTCCCTTGTAGATCAACACTCGCTGTGCCCGCAGACGTAGCAGCGTCGGCAACCTTCAGTGTAGACCATGGTGGCCTGTCCGCAGCTGGGGCACAGATCGCCTACCTGCATGGGGGACGCCGTGGGGGACGGCGCGGATGTCGGCGCCGCGGCGCTTTCCGGATCGTCCGCGTGCAGGGCGGTGTCATCATGCTCCTCCATCTCGTTGAGGTAATCGTTCAGCGCCTGGGCGACGCCGTCGGGCAGGCTCAGCACGCGCTGATGCCCGAAGCCCAGCGGTCTGCCGCCGCCGATGCCGCCCAGCTGGGCCACGATCTCCTCCAACCGGCGCCGTGGCTCCAGCGGCGAGGGCAGTCGCAGGTTCAACGAGATGAGCCGGCCGATGGCTTCGGCGACCGCCGCCGTCTCCGAACCCGCCTTGCCGACGTTGAGGAAGACCTCGAAGGGTTGCGCGTCGCCGTTCATGTTCACGGTGATGAAGGCGGTGCCTACCGGCGTGGGGACGCGATAGGTGCGCCCATTGAGCCGCTGCGGACGCGGTCGGATGTGGGGCGCTTGCCAGGGTGAGGGCGTTTTCTGCTGGCGCGTGGCCTCCGTCTCCAGCACCACCTTCTCGCGCGACCCGGCGACGTAGACGGTCAGGCCTTTGCAGCCCAGGCGCCAGGCCAGCCGGAACGCCGTGGCGACGTCCTCTTCGGTCGCGGTGGCGGGGAAATTGATCGTCTTGCTGATACTGGCGTCGGTGAAAGCCTGCAACGCTGCCTGCATTCGGATGTGTCCTTCTGCCGGAATGTCGCTGGCGACCACGAAAACCCGTTGCAGCGCTGCGGGGACTTCCTCCACGCCCTGGCAGCTGCCGGTCGGCGCCACTTTCTGGAAGATGCGCTCGCGGGTCTCCGCGTCAATGTGCGCTTCTTCGAGGGCCCTGACAAACGCCGGGCTGAAGTAGTGCAGGGGCAGCGTCTGGCCCTCGTCCTGCACGTAGCGGGTGTACGCGAGCGCGAAGATGGGCTCGCAACCGTAGCCCTCCACACCAGAGACGGTGGCGATGGTGCCCGTCGGCGCGACGGTGAGCTGGGCGGCGTTGCGGATTCCGTGCGCGCGAATTCCCTCCACGATGCTTTCCCAGGCGAGGGGCGGCCGGCCCCAATCGTAGCGCGGCCCGTCGTTCAGCCCGATGGGCCAGTGGGGCGGTTGCCAGGTCAGCGCGTGGGGATCGTAGACGCTGCCCTCGATGGCGGGGAAGGCGCCACGCTGCTGCGCCAGCTCGATGCTGGCCTGCATGGCGTGATAGCGGACGAATTCCAGCAGTTGTGCCGCGAAATCCTGCGCGGCCTCGCTGCCGTAGGGAATCCGCAGGTGGATCAACACGTCCGCCAGACCCATGATCCCCAATCCGATGCGCCGGGTGCGATACGCCGCCTCGCGCAATTGGGGAACTGCCGGCACAAACGCATTGGCGGAGATCACGTCGTCCAGGAAGCGGGTGGCGTCGTGGACCGTCTCCGCCAACCCTTCCCAATCGAAGGCGGGCTGACCCTCTGCATCGTGGCCCAGCAGCCGCGCCAGGTTGACAGATCCCAGGCAACAATTCTCATACGGCAATAAGAATTGTTCTCCGCACGGATTTGTGCACTCATAGCGTCCGAGGTGCGGCACGGGGTTGTCGCGCTGCGCGGTGTCGAGGAACAACATCCCCGGCTCACCGTTCTGCCATGCCTGGCGGACGATTTTGGAGAAGAGCTCCCGGGCGCGCACGGTGCGATAGGCCTTGATCCCGACGCCGGCTGCTTCGGCCTGTTCCAGCGTGCCGTTAAATTTGCGGTAGAGCGGGCTTTCGATGTCAGGAAAGCGTAGCGTCCATGCGCCATCGGCCTCCACGGCTTCCATGAAGGCGTCGAGAATGCCCACGGAGATATTGAAGTTGGTGATGGCGTCCTCGCTGGTCTTGCAGGTGACGAAAGCCTCGATGTCGGGGTGATCTACGCGCAGCACGCTCATGTTGGCGCCGCGCCGAGATCCCCCTTGCGCGATCTCCCCGAACGCGCGGTCGTAGACCCGCAGGAAGCCCACGGGCCCCGTCGCTTTCCCCATGCTGGAAAATACCAGCGCGGCCTTGGGGCGCAGGCGGGAAAAGGAGAAGCCGTTGCCGCCGCCGGTCTGTTGGATCAGCGCCGCGTCGCGGAGGGTCTGGAAAATCCCCCCCGGTTCTTTACCCATGTCGTCCTCGATGGGCAGGACGAAACAGGCCGCCAGTTGTCCCAGAGGCGTGCCGGCGCCGGTGAATGTCGGCGAGTTGGGCACGAATCGCAGCTGGGCCAACATGCTGAAGAAGCGTGCCTCCGCTTCCGCCGCGGTACCGGCGTCGTTTTCGGCGGCCGCGATGTGATGGGCGACGCGGTGGAACATGCCGGCGACCGTCTCCGCGGGCTCGCCGCGCTCATTACGCCGTAGATAGCGGCGCCGCAGCACCTCCAACGCATTTTCTGAGAATTGCGCCTCGATCGCGGCGTCGGAGAGCGCTGCCTCGGTCGTGCTCTTCATGATTTCCTCCTGCAAACACGTATTTTGGGCAGGCCTTAACCTGCAGGGTGTTGCGCCTGGAAGCATGGCGCGAACTTTATCCGTTGGCGAGCCACAGGCTCATGGTGGCTTTGTGGGAAAGGTTTCTCGAGAAGGGCTGGTGAGATGCTCTCTTTCTAGAGGGACATCGCAATTAGAGTGGGTTCAGTCGCGCTGGGCGCGCAACGTGTCAATCTCGCGCCGAATGGCTTCCAAATCGCTCAGTCCCAGGTAAACGATGGCGTAGCGAATGTAGGCGACTTCGTCAATCTGGCGCAGTTCATCAATGACCATGTCCCCAATGGTTTGGCTGGAGACTTCGGCTCGCCCGATCTGGCGGATGGCATATTCTACGTGGTCAATCAGGCTTTCCAAGCGTTCGGCGGAGATGGGACGACGGGCGCAGGCAATGCGCAGGCCCGAAAGGATTTTCTCCCGGTCGAATTCTTCACGGCGTCCATCACGTTTCACGACGAGGGGGTTTAAGAGGATGGGGCGCTCAACGGTGGAAAAGCGCCGCTCGCATTCCAGGCATTCGCGCCGTCGCCGTATATTTCCTTGCGAGTCCTGCCGCGTGTCAACGACTTTGGTCGAAAGTGAATGACAGTAGGGACATTTCATGCCTGGGCTCCTAAAATGCGACCCCTATATCTAGGGGTGCGCGGTGATGCGCTTACTATCTATTGGATAGACTCATTATAGCACAGAGGTATTTTCTGGCAAGGCCATTTCCCCACTTGTCGAGGCCGTCTTTCTGCGGTCAAGCTATCTGCAAATTGCAATCATGATTGCAGTTGACCGGATAATACCAGCCGTGACCCGGAGCCGTTGACAAAAAATCAGATATGAGTATGATAAAGCTACTAAACTGACGGAGGTGATGAGATGAGTCCCAAATCTGAGAAGAAGCATCATCGGGTCATTGTGTTTTCGACGCCGACGTGTCCGCACTGCCGCGCGGCGAAGCGCTACCTGGAGCAGCACGGCATCAGCTACGTGGATGTGGACGTCTCCCGCGATGCCGCGGCCGCGCGCGATATGGTCCGGCGCACCGGTGAACAGGGCGTGCCGCAATTGGAAATTGACGGACGCATGGTCATCGGCTTTAATCGCGCCAGGATTGACCGCCTGTTGGGGTTGAACCAACGCAGCGACGCGGCGGAGGACGAGGGCCCGGTGCTCGCTGCATAGCTGGCTCTGAGACGACAAACGACCGACCCTCCTCACAGGTCGGTCGTTTGTCGTAGTGCAGGCTCCTGACGGCTCCGTTAGTGGAGCGCGCGTTTTGCTCCGGGCACGGCGCCGAGGATTTTCACTCCCGCCGTCTCCACGTCTTCACTGTTGTAGAGGTAGGGATCAAGATAGTAGCTCAGCAATACCAGCGCCAATCCGGCCACGACCGCGAGGAGCAGTTTCAGCCCCGGTCCGAGCAGGCGTGAGCGCAGTGAGGGCGCCATCAGAGCGGGATAGGGCGCGTCGAGGCGTCGGGCCGGCGTGCCGACGCCGTCGAGCTGGGGAAAATACGCAGCGGCGTTTTCGGTCAGCTCCGCGCTGATGGCCTCGGCGATCTGAACGCATTGTGCGGGATCAGGCCAGTTGAAATAGATGATGAAGACCGATTGGAAGTTATCGCTAGCGATGTTGGCTTGCAGCGCACCCGCTGCTACCTGGAGATGCTGCGTGGCGAGCCGCTCCGACACTGCCTGGGCGAAGCCCTGGGTCACTGCGACGTCTGCCAGCGCGTTGGCGACATACTCGGAGGTGAGCCAGGGGTAGTAGCGATCGTAATCAACCGAGAGGCCGGCCGGCTCCGTCCCTGTGACAAAGCGCATCACCACCTGATAAGTTGGGGACGCCGGGCGAAAGGTCAGCGCCACATACGCAGCGACGACGAGCACCGGCAGAGCTGCCAGCCACCAGCGCCGCAGCAGATATTTGAAGTACGATCGTAATTCCATAATCGCCATCCTTGCAGGACGTGAGTTAAGGGGAGGGGACCTGTCCCGTTGCCCGTCCCCGGCTATGATTGTAGCCGGCTTAGGCCAGCTGGCAAATGGCCTGAAGGTGCGTTCTTTCCCAGGCTCTTGTTTTCTGTCTCAGAGCGGGTATAATCAAAGCACTCGGCGACGCTGGAGCCATTTTTAGAAGCGCGCCGTTGTATCAAGGGCTGTGTTAACCGGGCGTGGCGGGCTGGCGAGGTATTCTTTGCGTTGTGTCTGTTGTACTCAATTTTCTGTGAAGGAGCAAAAAGCATGAATGGGACTGGTGGCAATACGACAATTTGGCTGATCCTCATCGTGGCGGCGGTGTTGTTTCTTTTCTTGCCCCAATGGCTGGCGCGCCGTAAAGAAACGCAGAAGATGGCGACGCTGGAGGTGGGACAGCGTGTTTTGACCATCGGCGGTTTCATCGGGCAGCTGACCTACATTGACCGGGAACACAACATGGCGCGCATTAAGCTCGCTGAGGGGATGGAGGCGAACATCCTGTTGAACGCCATTGCCCGTCCTTTGCCGGAGACATCTGTTGTGGAGGAGACGCCAGAGCCGGAGGCGGACTCGGACTCGGATTCGGACTCGGATTCGGACTCGGATTCGGATTCGGAATCCTGATTCCGGGCGGGTACAGAAGTTGACCGGGCGCCTGTCGTGTGGGGGCGCGGGGTGAGAGATGCATCTTTCGGCGGCGGCGGCGAAGATCAACAAATGGGCCGTGCAGCAAAGCGGCGATACGCTGGAGATGATCGAGCGTCCCCGCGGCGGGCTTTCGGTGGTGCTGGTAGACGGGCAGAGCTCCGGGCGCGCGGCCAAACAGGTGAGCATGTGGGTCGTGCGGAAGGTCATCGCCGATCTGGCTGAGGGAGTGCGCGATGGGGCGGCGGCTCGCGCCGCGAACGACGTCCTCTATGCGCTGCGCGACGGCAAAGTCTCCGCGACCCTCGTCATTCTCTCGGCTGACCTGGCAAGCCATTCGCTGGTCGTCACCCGCTGCGGCAACCCGGAAGTCTACCTTCGGGAGCCGGAGGGAGGCCTCCGCCGTTTGGAAGGGACCGCGCCGCCGCTGGGCTTTTACCGTCACGTGCGCCCGCTGGTGGATTCGCTGCCGCTGGAGCCCAATCGGATGCTGTGCGCGTTCACCGATGGGATCTTGCACGCCGGTAGCCGCAAAGGGCAGGCGCTCGATGTGGCGGCGACGCTGGCCGCGCTGTGGGAAGTTGCCCCAGAGGCCCAGGCGATCGCCGACGGGCTGTTGACGCGGGCATTGGAACTCGAGGAGCAACGTCCGCTGGACGATGCGAGCGTGGCGGTGCTGCAAGTGCTCTCCGGCGCTGCCGCCGGGCCGCGCTTCATGCGGGTGGAGATGCCGCTCCCGGATGATCTGGGATAGGTAGGACAGATGCAGTCGGGCAGCAAAAAACAGATCTAACTGCAAAGAGCGCTAAGAACGCAAAGTATTATTTTGAGCCAGCTGGGAACCGGCTGTGAGGAAGTGACAACGAAGCCACTGGTTGGAATCGTGGGGCCGTGCTCTGCGGGCAAGTCGGTGCTCGCGCGGCGGCTGCGCGCTGCGGGATACGAGGTGCGCGAGATTCGTCAGGAGCATTCGGTAACGCCGACCATGTGGCAGCGCCTCACCCATCCCGATGTGTTGATCTACCTCGATGTGAGCATGGACGTCGCGGCTCAGCGCGAGGGACTGGCGGCGCCCTCAGCCTGGTGGGTGGAGGAGCGCGAGTTCCGGTTAGCCCATGCCCGTCAGCACTGCGATTTCTACCTCGACACCAGCGCGCTTGCTCCTCAGGAAATTTTCATCCTGGTGCACGAATTCCTGCAATCCTGGGAGCGCCGCCCGACAGGCGGAACGGAATCTGAAAATGGAACGTTGGGCCATTCCTTGCTTTAGTTTCGTGGGGCGAAGCGGCGTCGGCAAGACGACGGTGCTGGAGCGGGTGGTAGCGGCATTGGCGCAGCGCGGCTATCGCGTGGCCGCGATCAAGCACACGCGACACGCCGACCTCGAGACTGACCTGCCCGGCAAGGACACCCGTCGTTTCTGGGACGCCGGCGCTGTGCAAACCGTGTTGATCACGCCGGAGCGGGTGGCACAGGTTCGTCGCGTCGCCGCGCCGGCCCTCGAAGATGTGCTCGCCGGGATCCGTGACGTGGATGTAGTATTGGTCGAGGGCGATAAAACCGGCCCGCTGCCCAAAATCGAAGTGGTGCGCGCCGCTTGCACCCCCGATGTGCTCCCCGATCTGGTAGGGCGCATCGCCTGTATTACCGACGTGCCCGATTTGAGTTGGGATGGACTTGCCTTTGCCCTTGATGCTGACATAGCGTTGGCGAATTTTATCGAGGAATGGATCGTCGCGGCGCAGGCGGGAGTGGGGGGCTGGGAGGAGCTGGAGCACACAGCGGATCTGGCGCTGCGGGTGTGGGCGCCGGACCTGCCGGGGCTGTTTGTCGCGGCGGCGCGGGGCATGTTCTCGCTGAGCGCCGCGGCGACGGCACCGACGTTCACTCACGCTGAACAGCTCACCTTGCACGCGGTGGATCGGGAGGCGTTGCTGGTGGACTGGCTCAACGAGCTACTCTACCTCAGCGAGGCTGGTGCCGGGCAGTGGGCGTATGGCGCCTTTCGCTTTGAGGTCCTCACGGGAAGGACGCTGCGCGCGCTCGCGCTTGGGGCGCAGGTCACGGCGCGCCGCAATGAGGTCAAAGCGGCTACCTTCCACGATATTGCTATTCGCGAGAGTGCTGCGGGTTTGGAGACGACGCTGGTTTTCGATATGTGAAGGTGCGAAGGTGTGAACGTGCTTATTCGTGAAATTCGTGTTCATTCGGGGCCATTTACGAAGAAGACGTCATGTGCTGGCGCACATCATTCAAGGATGAAAATGTGAGTCGTGAGCAGCGACGGCGACGGCTCACCGGTTCGACACGAGCCAACCGCGCTGAAGCGCGGTGTTTGAGGGCGTAGCAGCCCCGGGGCCAGGAATTTCTAATCTTATTCGTGAAATTCGTGTTCATTCGGGGCCATTTTCGAAGGAGGTGAAGGATGGTCGAGAAACGCCATTTTCGACAACTGACCCCCTACATTTGGGAATTGCCGAAGACGTACGACCCACGGATGCAGGTCCCGGCGCGCATCTTTGGCAGCGCTGAGGTTTTTGAGCAGGCGTTTGGCGACAGTTCGGTGCAGCAGCTGTGCAACGTGGCGATGCTGCCCGGCATTGTCGAGGCGGCCATGGCGATGCCCGATGTCCATGAGGGCTACGGCTTCCCCATCGGCGGCGTCGCGGCGTTTCCTGCCGATACGGGGCTGATCTCCCCCGGCGGGGTGGGGTACGACATCAACTGCGGCGTGCGGATGTTGGCTTCGACCCTCCCGCAGTCGGAAATTATGCCGCACCTGGAGGCGTTGACGCGGACGATCTACCACAACTGTCCCAGCGGCGTGGGGGAAGGCGGCGCGGTTCACCTGAGTTCCAGGGCGTTGGATCAAGTGCTTGAGAGCGGCGCGACGTGGGCCAAAGCCAACGGCTACGCGACGCGCGAGGATCTCGAAGCGACGGAGGATGGCGGATGCATCCCCGGCGCGCGCCCTGAGGCGGTGCCGCAGCGCGCGCGGGAGCGGGGAGTCCCGCAACTGGGATCGCTGGGCGCGGGCAATCACTTCCTTGAAATTGATGTGGTGGACGAGATCTTCGATGCGGATGTGGCGCGCGACTTTGGCCTGCAGGAAGGTTGTGTGGTGGTGCAAATCCACTGCGGCTCGCGGGGCCTGGGACACGAGGTTTGCGGGCAATATCTGCGCCGATTGCAAGACGCCCCTCAGCGTTACAACATCCCTATTGCCGATCGGGAGCTGGCCGCGGCGCCGCTGAATTCGCCGGAAGGGCGGGACTATCTGGCGGCGATGTTCGCTGCGGCGAATTATGCCTTCGCCAACCGGCAGGTGCTGGCGCATTTCGTGCGGCTGTCGTTTGAGCAGGTGCTGGCGGGCAAGGTCCGCGACTGGCAGCTGCGACAGGTCTATGACGTGGCGCACAACATCGCCAAGATTGAGACGCACATCGTGGGGGGAAAACCGGTGAAACTCGTCGTGCACCGCAAAGGCGCGACCCGTGCCTTCCCGCCGGGGCATCCCGATCTGGCAGCGCGCTTCCAGAAGACGGGACAGCCGGTGCTGGTGCCGGGCTCGATGGGCACGACTTCGTTCGTGCTGGTCGGCACGCCGCAGGCGATGGCGGAGACTTTCGGTTCCACCTGCCATGGGGCGGGACGCACGATGAGCCGCAAGGCCGCGACCCGCCAGACGCGCGGCGAGCAGGTTCAGGCGGAGCTTCGGCGCCAGGGGATTTTCGTGCAGACCGGCAGCTTGCGGGGTCTCGCCGAAGAGGCGCCGCAGGCCTACAAAGACGTCAGCCTGGTGGTGGATTCCGTTGTCGGGGCGGGCCTGGCGCGCAAGGTGGCGCGAGTACGACCTATCGCGGTCATCAAGGGCTGAGTAACGATAACCGCCCCCTTCAACAGAAGGGGGCGGTTGCGTTTTCGAGGTGAGGTCAGTTATGCCATGCGGCTGACGTTAGCCGCCTTCAGGCCACGATCGCTTTGGGTGACCATGAACTGCACCTGATCGCCCTCGTGGAGGGTGCGGAACCCGCCGGACTGGATGTCGGAGTAGTGAACGAAGACGTCCTTGCCGCCATCTGAGGGGGTAATGAACCCGTAGCCTTTCTTCTCATCGAACCACTTGACGGTGCCGGTCCACACGGCGCTTTGATTGCTTTCCATATTCTCCATCTCAGGTAAGTCCTCCATACTGATGTAAATCTGTTGGTCCAGGCAAAACAACAGGCCGCTCTGAGGGCACCCTCTGAACGGCCTGTCACACATTTCGATCAGGGATTTGCAGCGAAGCACTCTGCATTACCTGATGTACGGGCGTACCATTCTGTCATTCCCTCTCACGGCTGTCGTGCCTGAACGAGTGGGAGTATACCATGTTTCAGTTGCCTGTCAAGCGCACGGCGCGCCGCACTCAGGGATGGAGGAGCTCTTCCTTGAGGGCCTCGCCCAGGTGGCGAATGCCTTCTACAATTCTATCTGGCCTGGCATTGGAGAAGTTGAGCCGCATGGCGTTGAAGCCGCCATCCTTGAGCGGGTAGAAATTGCAGCCAGGCACGTAGGCCACTTTGTTGGCCAACGCGGTCTGCATGAAGTCGAGGGTGTTGATCGGTTCCGGCACCTGCGCCCAGAGGAACAGCCCCCCGACCGGGCGGGTCCAGGAGCTGCCTTCGGGCCAGAATTCCTCGAGCGCCTCCAGCATGACGTCGCGCCGTTCGTGGTAGACGGTGCGAATCTTGCGCACGTGCGCCTTGAGGATGCCGCGTTGGGCAATGTCGTTGGCGATCATCTGATCGAAGGTGCTGGTGTGCAGGTCGGTGCCCTGCTTGCCCTGGACGAGCCGCCGGATGATTTCCGCCGGCGCGACAATCCAGCCGATGCGCAGGCCCGGCGCCAGCGTCTTGGAGAAGGTGCCGAGGTAGATCGTGCGCTCCGGCGCGAGCGCGGCGATGGGGATGATGTCCTCGCCCTCGAAACGCAGCGCGCCGTAGGGATCGTCCTCGACGATGATGAGGTCGTGTTCGCGCGCCAGCTCGACCAGGCGCAGGCGGCGTTCTTCGGAGAGGGTGGTGCCGGCGGGATTGTGGAAGTTGGGCAGCACGTAGATGAAGCGGGGGGTTTCCTTTTTCAGCAATTCTGGCAGCTCGTCTACGATCATGCCGTCGTCATCGAGGAGCACCGTCAGGAAGCGCGCCTCGTAGGCCTGCCAGGCCTGGATGGCGCCGAGATAGGTCGGGCGCTCGGTGATGACCGGCGCGTCGGTGTCTATGAAGATTTTGCCGACCAGGTCCAGGGCCTGCTGTGAGCCGGTGGTGATCAGGATGTTATCCGCTCCGTGCTGAATGCCGTACCTGGCCATGGATTCGGCGAGATATTCCCGGAGGGGGCGGTAGCCCTCGGTGGCGCTGTATTGCAAGGCGGTCATCGGTTCTTCGCGTAGCAAGTACTCACACGCCTCCTCGATCTCGCGCACGGGGAAGAGCTCGGGTGCGGGCATACCGCCGCCAAAAGAGATCACATCTGGCTGTTCCGTCACTTTGAGCAGCTCTCGAATCGCGGAGCTCTGCATGTGTTGAGTGCGTTCGGCCAACAGCCGTTCCCATTGTACGCTGCCTTCGACGGAATTCGCATATACTGTCATAAAAGCCCTCCTTGGTCTTGTGGTGATGCAAAAAGTCTCCCTGCGAAGATGCCAGGCAGGGAGACAGGAACACAGCATTGCGGGCCAGGGCGGCCCGAACACAAAATCGCCCCTGACGCGGGTAGATTCAGCCAGGCGAGAAATGCAGCACGCTGCGCCATCATCATAGGTTCATTGTAGGCAAGTTCCGGGGGGCTGTCAACGGTGTTTCGTCACTGCACAACCTGACAATTAGCCAGCCGCCGGACGGCAGGGGAGGGCGGGGGATTTTCCTTGGATGGAAGTGGGTTATACTGACCTCATGGAACGACAGTTGACACCTGCCGCGCCAGCGCGTGCGGAGATTGTGGTGGTGAATTCGCGTTTCATCGCGACGCTGGCGCCGGTTTTCAGCGTGGAGGAAGCGCGCGCTTTCGTTGCCCGCATCAAAGCCGAATTCGCCGAGGCGACCTATAATGTGCCGGCGTTTGTCATCGGGCATGGGGCGTCGGTCATCACGCACTGCCATGATGACGGGGAACCGGCAGGGACGGCGGGGCGTCCGGCGCTGGCCGTGCTCCAGGGTAGCGGTCTGGGGGACGTGGCCGTGGTGGTGACGCGATATTTCGGCGGGACCAGGCTCGGGACGGGCGGCCTGGTGCGCGCTTACGGCGATGCGGTTCGCGCGGTTCTGGCGCTCACCCCTCGCGCCGTGAAGATGGTCACGCAAGTGCTGCTGCTGTCCATCTCCTACAGCAGTTTTGAGCGCGTGCGCCTGCTGATTCCGCGTTATCAAGGCAGCATCTTGGAAGAGGATTTCGGCGCGGACATTACCCTCACGGCGCGCTTTCCTCTCGCGCGCGTAGAGGAATTTCAGGCCGCGCTGCGGGAGCTCTCGCGCGGCGCATGGGAAGCCGTCGTGGTCGCGACCGAGCCGGCGACGTTGGTGCCGCTCGAAGAGTAGGGCAGCCCGGCGTTTGCCCCTTATGTCCTTCGTGTTAGAATACGGGCGATGGATCTGGGAATCGTCATCGTTAATTACAACACCTGCGAATTGCTGCGACGGTGCCTGGAAACCGTCTTTGCCAGCGTCGGGGTGATGTTCCGCGTTTGTGTGGTGGATAATGCCTCGCCGGATGAGAGCGCGGCCATGGTGGCGCAGGAGTTCCCGCAGGTGATGCTCATTGCCAACACGGAGAATGTCGGCTACCCCACGGCGAACAACCAGGGGCTGCGGGCGTTGGGGTTCGAGGGCGATGGCGCGACGGCGCCGCGCTATGCGCTGCTGCTCAATCCCGATACGGAGCTGCCGTCAGACGCGCTGCAGCAGGTGGTGGCGCTCATGGAGGCGCGCCCGGAGCTCGGTGCGCTTGGTCCCAAGCTCGTCCGTCCCGATGGCAGCCTCGACCTGGCGTGCCGGCGTTCGTTTCCCTCACCGGAGGTTTCCTTCTACCGTATGGTGGGACTGTCGCGGCTGTTCCCCCAAAGCCGACGCTTTGGGCGTTACAACCTCACCTATCTCGACCCGGACGAGGAAGCTGAAGTAGACTCGGTGGTGGGCGCGTTCATGCTGGTGCGCCGGGAGGCCATCGTTCAGGTCGGATTGCTGGACGAGAGTTTTTTCATGTATGGCGAGGATCTCGATTGGGCCTTCCGCATCAAGCAGGCAGGATGGCGCATTCTGTACACGCCGCAGGTCACCGTGCTGCATGTGAAGCGTGCCGCAAGTCGTCAGAGCCCTCGCGCGCGGGTGGAATTCTGGCGTGCCATGGAGATTTTCTATCGCAAACATTACGCCGCTGAGACTCCGTGGCCCCTGCATGTTCTGATTCTCACAGCGATTTGGGTCGTTCTCAACTTCACGCGCTGCCTGATCAGGTTCAAGCTATGAAATACGAACGCGCAATTCGACGCTTCACGCTGTTTCTATTGTTGACCGATACGCTGATGGCCGGCGCCGCTTTTCTGGCGGCCTACGGCCTGCGCCTCGCGGTGCCTTTCCCTCAGGCCGCGGAGATGGGCCCGCTGCGCGAATATGTGGGGATGCTCGTGCTCCAGGTGGTCTCGGTCCTGCTCGTCCTGTTTTTTGCCCGGCTCTACAACCTTTCCTACTTCTCGCGCGTGGATGAGTTCTACGGCATCGTGGCGGCCTGCACCATTGGCACGCTCATGGGGGTCGCGCTGGGAGCGTTGATGCTGCGGGACTTCAACGTCGGGCGGGATTATTCTCGCGCGATGTTGGGCTATGTGTGGCTGTTGTCTATCCTTTTCCTCACGCTGGGACGGGTGCTGAACAGCTGGTTGCGACGCAGTCTGGTGCGCGCCGGCTGGGGACGGCGGCGGGTGTTGATCCTGGGGACGGGCTCCATCGCGCAGATGATTTTGCAGAAGATTCTCTGGACGCCGTCGTTGGGATATGATGTGGTAGGCATTGTCGCCAACAACGGTGATATGCCTGCGGCGCTCCTTGATGTGCCGGTGGTGGGCAAGACGGCGCAGTTGGGGGAGATCATCGAGGCCCTCCAGACTGACGAAGTCATCATTGCGCTTCCTGAGGAGACCTCGCATCAGGAAATCCTCTGGCTCATCTCCGAATGTGAGCGGGGACGGGTGACGATTCGGGTTTACCCTGACCTGTTCCAGATCATCGCCGGGCCGGTGAGCATTGGTGAGCTGGGGGGCCTGCCGCTGTTGACGGTGCGCGACATCGCCCAGACGGGGTGGCGGCGGATGGTCAAACGCGGGATGGACCTCGTGGGGTCGGTGGCGGCGCTGATTTTGCTTTCGCCGCTGATGATGATCATTGCCGTGTTGATCCGCCTCGAATCGCCGGGTGGGGTGTTCTACGCGCAGGAGCGGATGGGCCTGGACGCACGCCCTTTCCCCATGCTCAAGTTTCGCTCGATGCGCTCGGACGCTGAGAAGACGGGGCCGGGCTGGACCACTTCCGATGATCCGCGCCGCACGCGCGTGGGCGCTTTTTTGCGCAAGACCAACCTGGATGAGCTCCCGCAGTTCATCAACGTGCTGTTGGGGCACATGAGCCTGGTGGGGCCGCGCCCGGAGCGTCCGGTTTACGTGGAGCAGTTCCGGCGCAGTATCCCCCGTTACATGGAACGCCACCGTGAAAAGGCCGGGATGACGGGGTGGGCGCAGGTCAATGGCCTGCGCGGCGACACGTCCATCACGGAGCGCACCAAATATGATTTGTGGTACATCGAGAACTGGTCGTTGTTGTTGGACATCAAGATCATCGTGCGGACGGTATTGCAGATCTTCCGCTCGCCGAACGCCTATTGAGGCCACTGCATGAAGAAAGACGCGCGGACGACGGGTGTGGCGCCGGAACTGTACGACGAGGCTTATTTCCTCCATGCTTGTGAGGGCTACGCCGAGTTCACTTCCACGGAGGGGGTCGAGCTCTCCCGGCGGCTGGCGGCGGCATGGCGGGTGGCCGGGGTCGCGCCGGGCATGACGATTCTGGATGTCGGCTGTGGGCGCGGCGAGATTTTGCGGCACGTCGCGGCATTGGGAGCGCGCGCCCTGGGGGTGGACTATGCGCCTGCCGCCGTGCGCATGTCCCGCCGTGTAGGGGATGCCGTGCCGGCGGGCCAGTATCCGGTCGGCGTCTACCGGGCGGACGCGAAGCATTTGCCTTTTCCCGCCGCCGGTTTCGACCGGGTGTTGATGCTTGATATCGTGGAGCACCTTTACCCGCCAGAGCTCGATCAAGCAGTGGCCGAGACTTTTCGCGTCTTGCGACCCGGGGGCCGGCTGGTGGTGCACACCGCGCCCAACGTGTGGTATGATCGCTACGCTTACCCGGTGGTGCGCACGGTGCGACGTTTGATGGGGCAGGGGGCGGCCTATCCGCGCAACCCTCGGGAATTTCTGGTGCCGGAGAACGTTCACGTGCACGTCAACGAGCAGTCGCTGGTAAGCCTGCGCCGGGTCTTGCAGCGGGCGGGTTTCCGCGACATCCGCGTCTGGCTCAGCAGCCCGCCTCAGCAGCGCCGTGAAGGGGCGGTGTTGGGGGAATTGCGTCATTTCCTTTTCGGCGCGCCGCCGTTTCGGTGGTTCTTCGAGCGCGAGATTTTTGCCGTAGGGGAGAAATGAAAGATCGGCGCCCGGTTGATGAGCTCTCCATCGAGGAGCTGGAGGAGATCCTCCGCCTGAAAAAACGTGAGGCGCGTCTGGAGCGACTGCGTCTGCGTCAGGGAGAGTCGCCGGCGGCCCCGGCTGAATCTTCTACGCCGCCCGCGCCATCACCGGTGCCGCCGCCGTCGGGACGCTACAGCAGTGTGATCGTGGAGGCTAAATCGCGCAGCAGCCCGCCTTCCCGTGGCATTCGCTGGCGCTGGATCGCCGATCGGCTGTTGCTGCTGGTCGAGATGCTGGCGCTGTTGGGGTTGGTCGTCGTCGTGGGGCAGCTGCTGCTCACCATCCGCACGCTGAACGCCGAGAGTCAACAGCAGCAGGCGCTGCCTACTCCTACGCCAACGCCGGTGATCAACGTGATCGTGCTGCCCGGCGGGCACACGCCGCCGGATGTGCGCGGCGAGTCGCAACCGCTGGCGGTGCCGGCGCACTTGCAGCCTCTCGTCGCGGAAATCACGCCGCTGCCGCCGCCCACGCCGGGGCCGGAACAGGCACAGCGCCTCGTCATTTCGGCCATCGGCGTTGATGCTCCGGTCGTCGAAGGCGACGATTGGGAGACCCTCAAAAAGGGGGCGGGGCATCACATTGGCAGTGCTAATCCCGGCGAGCGCGGCAATTGCGTGATCTCGGCGCACAACGACATCTATGGGGAGATTTTCCGGCGGTTGCCGGAGCTGCGGGTGGGGGACGAGATCCTCGTCCACACGACCTCGCAGATTTACCGCTACGTCGTGCGGCAAACGCGCCTCATCGAGCCGACCGACGTCAGCGTGATGCACCCGACCCACAGTCCCGTGCTGACGTTGATCTCGTGCTATCCCTACCGCGTGGATACCCAACGGATCGTCGTCATCGCATCCTTGGAGCCGTGAATTCCGGCGCGGAAGACTCGCGCCGATAAGGAGGAAGAGCGTGTCGAAGAATAAGGTGCAGGGGAATGGCGCTCGCGCGCGGGTGACGAAGCAGGAGGTGTCTCCCGCCAGTTTGGAGGAGGAGTATCGCTATGTGATCACCGATCTCAAGCGCATTGCCCTTCTTGCGGCGGCGATGCTGGCTTTGCTCGTGCTGCTGGCTTTCATCTTGGTCTGAGCGCGGTGATGACGACGGCGCGGATGACGGGGTATTCCCGTTGTCCGCGCCGTGCTGTGGGTCGTGATTCCCTGAAGTCAGGCGTCGGGCGACGATGCCCGTGGATGTGCTATCCCCCACCACCAGCCCAGGCCAGTGTCCAACAGCACCGTTAACCAGAAATTCTGGGTCAGCAGAAAGAGCAGGGTGCTGGCGGCCCCCAGCGCCAGGCGCAGCACCAGGTCACGGCTGGCGGCGGGATCGCGCAGTCTGGCCCAACACGCCGGATTCACTGCCGCTTCCAGCAACGCCAGGAATGCCCCGGCCCACGCGCCGATTTCCGTCCCCCAGAGCAGGATGAAAGGCTCACGGTAGAAGGCCCAATGCGCCTCATGGAACGCCGCCTCGCGCAGCGCCACGGCGCCATCGTGTTTCAAGGTCAGCCGATACGCTCCGGCGCGTTTGAGAGTGCGCCCCGCCGCCGCTACCAGCAACGCCATCCCGGCGCCGAGCGCCAGCATCCATAGCAGATCCCGCAGCCAGTTGTCCCAACCGCCGGGGAGTGCCGCGATGAGCGGTGCGTCGCTCTGCCAGGGGAAGGGTTGCAATCCCAGGGCGCTTTCTTTGAGCACGCCGCGCCAGAGCAATGCCGCCGCGGGGACGCCGATCGTGTAGAGAAACCGCGCTGTCTGCTCGATCCAGGGGCGTCCGTGCCAGCGGCGCCACGCCTGATACCAGCGTTGAGGGGCGCCTCCCATCTGGCGAACTGCCCAACCAGTCCAGGCGACCAGACAGGCCAGCAGCACGGAGCCGCCCAGCCAAACCCAACGTTCTTCCCACGGTGCGAGATCGGTGTTCAAGGTTATTCCCGTGTTGGAACGCTGATGATGACTTTCGTGCCTTTGCCGGGCGCCGACTGAATCACGGTCTTGCCGTTGACGAGCGTCGCGCGCTCATAGAGGTTGAGCAGGCCGAGGCTGCTGCGTTCCGTGTAGTTCGACTCGACGGCCGCCACGTCGAAGCCCTTGCCGTTGTCTTCCACCTCGGCGATGACGCTGAGGCCCTTGCGGAATACCCGTATCCACAGGTCGGAGGCGTTGGCGTGTTTGCGCGCGTTGGTGATGGCTTCCTCGATGATGTAGAACAACGCCCCCTGCGCCTCTTTGCTCAGGCGATTGTCAATGCCGGCCTCCAACTCCAGGTGCATGGCGAGGTCCTCGATCTCCGCCATCTTCTCGACGTAGTGTTCCAGGGCGGCGGCGAGCCCTTGGGTCTCCAGGATGAGCGGGCGTAAGGTGAAGAGCATCTGGCGGATTTCCTTGGTCGTGCGTCGCGCCAGGTCTTCCAAATGCAACAGCTCTTCCGCTGTTTGCTGCGGCGATTTGGTCAGCAGAATGCGGGCGTAGTTGAGTCGCATTGCAATGGCGGCGATCGTCTGGGTGGGGCCGTCATGCAGGTCGCGGGCGAGTTTTTTACGCGCGTTTTCTTCCACCACTACCAGGCGCTCTTTCTCGTCCATGAGGTTCTGGTAGAGCCGGGCGTTTTGCAACGCCATGACTGCTTGATTGCAGACGGCCTCCAGCAGGTCGCGGAAATCTTCGGGATAATCGCCGCTTTCGGGATTGGCCATGACCATGACGCCGTAGTTTTCAAAACCGGCGCGCAGGGGAACGATGAGCGCCTGGCGACATTGGTGGATGACGACAAACTGCCCCAATTCCGGGTCGGACCCCGGATCGTTGATGAGTACGGTGCCGGCCGTCTCGAGGGCCTCCGCCAGCCCGCCCTCATGGCCGGGAAGGCGCAGACGTTTGTCCTGCATCGTCAAGCCGCGCGAAGTTTCGACATAGAGTTTGTGATCCAGGCCAAACAGCATGATGATCTGGACCTGGCGCACGTTGGCGCCGACGAATTCCTCCAGGCCTGCCTGTGTGACGTCCAGCGCCGCGTCGAGCACGCGCTCGTAGTTCAGCGTGGCGCTGAGGGTGCTGGCGAGCTCGAAGATCAGGCGGACTTTTTGGTGAGCTGCTTCGATGGCGGTGTGCGCGGCCAGCTCCTGACGTTGGCGCTCCTCGTTGAGCTGCTGGCGAATCCGCGTGCCGATGTAGCTCACCCCGCCTCCTGCCAGCAGCAGAATCAACCCGTTGAGCAGGTAGGGCGCTGCATTTCCAATTATTATTTGAAAAGAGGCATTGCTCTGTAATCCGGTTTCGATCCACGCCCCCCACCAGTAGATGAGCACCGTCAGGAGTGCCATTCCCAGGCTGACCAACCAGTTATAGCGCAGGGAGGTGGTGATGATGGGAATCAGCGACATGAAAAGCAGGGGGCTGTCAGCGCCCCCCGAAGTGACAATGAGGCCCAGCGTCAGGGTGATGTCGAGGAGCAGGGTAAAGGGGGCCATGGAGACATGAAACGACCGCAGGATGAGCAAGAGGGTGACCAGCATGTTGGCGATGCCGCCGGCGACGAGCAGGCTGATGACCGCGGGCGGGAATTCGGTGTCTGAAGAGAGGGCGCTGGCGGTGGTAACGACGCCTACTGCCAGTAGAAAGAACCAGCGCAAGTTGCTGTAAAGCCACTCGATTTTGAGTTCTTGCTCGTCGTATGTTCTTCTCATACCTCAATTATACTCGTAATTCTTGTTACTTCCAGGGAACGCGAGCAGTGACGGTGAGTTGTGAGCGGGGAACAGCGGCTTCTGCGGCGGCTAGAGCGAGAAGCGGCTGTGGACAATATCGTCATCGCGCTGATAACAAAAGCTCGCTGATGAACTTTCACAATTTAATTGGGCAGTGCAGTATTTTCTGCGGCGGCTAGAGCGAGAAGCGAATGTGGACAATATCGCCATCACGCACGAGGTATTCTTTGCCCTCGAGCTGCACTTTGCCGGCCTTGCGGGCGGCGACCATGCCGCCAAGGGCGATCAATTCGTCGTAGCTGATCACTTCCGCACGGATGAAGCCGCGCGCCAGATCGGTGTGGATTGCGGCCGCGGCGTCGAGCGCTGTCGAGCCCTGGCGCAGGGTCCAGGCGCGCACCTCGTCTTCGCCTACGGTGAAGAAGGAGCATAATCCCAGCAGGTGGTAGGAGGTGTGAATGACCCGATTCAATCCCAACTCCTGGATGCCGAATTCCTCCATGAACATGGCGGCTTCTTCGGGGGGTAACTGCGCCAGCTCCATCTCCAGCTTCCCCTGGAGCGCCATCACGGCGGTCTGCTGGTGTGCGTAGCGAAGCACCGTGTGAGGATCGCAGGGATCCTCGCCGGTGTTGAGCAGCACGAGCGTGGGCTTGAGGCTCAACAGGCCAAAACCTGCCAGGCCATCCACTTCGGCGGGGGTGAGTGCCAGATCGCGCAGCGGCTGTCCGGCTTCGAGGCCCGCGTGCAGGCGCTCGAACAGCAGACGTTCTTCCTGATAGCGCGTGCGTTCCTCGCTGCGGGCGCCTTTGTGCAGCGTTTCATCAATTCGGGCGAGGCGATTCTCGACGGTGACCAGGTCCGCCAGCATGAAGTCGTTGTGCAACAGATCCAGGTCGCGCTGGGGGTTGATGCTGCCCAGCGGATGAGGGCTGACGCTGCTCTCGAAGCCGCGAATGACCAGCACGAAGGCGTCGGTGGTGGCAATTTGGTTGCGCAAGGGCCCGGTGAGACCGGTCTTGCCGACGTCTTGCTCCAGGTTGGCGAAATCGGTGTAGGTGACTTTGGCGTAGATGGTCTTGCGGGGTTTGAATAGGGCGCTCAGACGGTCCACGCGCTTGTCGGGCACGTCTACGATGGCGGTGTGCGTTTCCAGCTTGCCGGTTGTGGCCGTGGTGGGGGGAACGTCACTGCGGGTCAGCGCATTGAAGACGGTCGTTTTGCCGCTCAGGGGAAGTCCAATGATGCCTAATCTCATGCTGTGCCTCGTCTGAATTTTGGGCTGTGCTCTGATTATACCATATTACGCTGTCTGGCGTGCCTGGAGTAACGGCAGCAGCAATTCCCGCAGGCTGGTGAGGCTCAACACGGCGATGAAGCTGGGAAGCAAGATTAGCAGCAACGGTATCGCGACGCTCAGCGCCGTCGCCAGGACGGCGGCACTGAGCAGGATCAGGGTATGCAGGGGGCGGGCCAACGCCAGGTACAGGCTGTTGCGCAGCGAGAGCCAGAATCGGGGGTCTAGCATTTCCAGCTGGAAACTCAGCCAGTAAAACACCATCCCCGTCCAGATCAGGGTCACGCCAAGCGAGATGACGGTGAGAGCGAGGGCGAGGTTGCCTGACACTGGCGAAACCTCGGGGGTGTTGTAGAACCACAGGTTGAGCGCCAGCATTCCATAAACGAGGAGGGCCACCAGGGCATTGAGGAAGTTACGCGGCCCGTAGCGCCGGAGCGCCTCCCAATAATCGCTCCATTGGATACCTTGACCTCGGACGGCTTTTTGGGCCACACCCCACAACCCCGCGAGCGCGAAAGGCCCCGGCAGCACCAGCAACATCGCCGCCAGGGTGACACAACCCATGAGGAAAAAGTGGAATAGTTCCTCGTAAAGCGTTTGCAGACTGTGCCAGATGATGCGGAAAGGAGCCATCGGTCAGGGTCGTCTCTGCCCCTAAGGGGCGATTTCGACGCTCACGTCGAGATACAAGGTGAAGTAGGTCTCGGTAGCCGGGGTGATGCGCACCTGCATTCCTTGTTGGGGATCATAGACTTGACGGGCCAGCTCGCCTTCCAGGATCAGCGGCGCCGTGGACGTAGGCGGCGGCTGTGATATCCACTTTCCCGTGGCCCAACTCCAGATTTCCAGGCCGAAGGATGGCAGCGCCCCTCCTTTCTCAAGGCTGAGGATAAGCCTTTGTGCAGAGAAGGCGTCGTCGCCTGTGCCTGAGTATAGCGGCGTGTAGATCAGCGTCACCGGCATGGTGCTGGCCAGCGCGACGCCTCCTGTCGGATCCAGCCAGCCATAGCCCTGATTCCCGGCGCCGAGGGCGGGAAGCAACGGCATACGACCACTTTCCCAAGCCAGACAGGGGAGGGCGAGGATCAGGCAGCTTTCCTCGACACGCTTCTGGCTGGCATTCTGAGTGGGATAGGGGACGCCGGGGGTCATCGCGACCAGATAGCAGAAGACGTTAGAGCCTTTTGGGGGAGGTGGGACCGGCGTCGAGGTCGCCGACGGGAAATAGAAATTTCCGCCGCTCAGATTGGAGCAGACGGGCATGTGGGTGTTGAATTCCTCCACCTGGTAGATCGGCGCAGAAATTTGAGTCCGCACGCCCGCCGGCACATGATCCGCCAACACCAGGCGATGGATCCCATCCCCCAGGATGAGCGTCGCTTCTTCCAGAGCCAGCTCGCTGCGCAGCGTCCCTTGCAACACCGTGCGGCCGGCGACGGTGCCGAAGGCCAGGTGCGCTTCGAGAGCAGGCAGCGTCATCAGTCCCTCTGCGGCCCAGCTGAGCGGGCCGGGGGGATGCGCCGCCTGGATCTGGCTGATCCCTTCAGCCCACAGCACCTCGGCGGGGAAAGGCCGGTTGGCGGTGAAGTAGTAGCTGCTGGCTGCCGCATCGAAATAGCCGACGAAAGGACGGGGCGCGAGCTGCGTGTTCCAGGTGAGGACGCGGGCGCGAGGCGCGAAAATGGCCGTCGTTTGCAGCACGCGCGCCGGGCCTCCCTTTTCATTGCCAAAGATCACGGCGATCTCGTGGGTGATGGGGAAGATTCCGCCGGCAATCGTGGTCAGCCCGAGCCACATACTCAGGGCGGCCACCCCAATCATCAGCGGCGTCAGCAGCCAGACGAGCCGGGGCCGGTGCAGGCGTCGCGCTAACCACCACATGCCCGGGCCGACGAGGAGGGCGTAGGCCGGCAGCAATCCCAACAGCAGCGCCGGTCGGGGAATCAACGCTTGCGGCACCGACATGAGCGCTTCGGCCGCCGGTGCGGGGGGAATCCTGAGGTTCGACCATGAAACGGCCGGGACGCGCTCTCCTGTCCAGTCCCCCAGCCAGGCCATGGAGTCTGTCGCGGCGGGATTCTCTGCCCGCACGCGGGAGAGGGTTCCCACGCCAAGGGAGGACGTCATCCCCACGGGGAGGGCCGCAAGGGCCTGCTGGAGCGCGCGGGGCAAGCCGGCGAGCGTTTGCGCGGTCCCCGGCCCTTCCACGACAGTCAGGTGCCCGCCCAGGTTGACCCAGGCCCAGAGCGCTTCCTGTTGCGCCGCGGTGAGCGCGCTTGTCGCAACCTCGTGCAGGATCAACACGTCCACGCTATCCCATGCCATCGCGGTTTCTGGCAATGTCCCCAGATCGGCGAGCAGCAAACTGCTCTTACAGCCATTGATTGTTCCCGGCGCCAGGCGGCCCAGGGGGTCCACGGCGACGCAAAACCGCGCCTGCGCGTCCAACGCGCGCAAGGGCAGTGGTTGGCCGGAAGCGGGCGTTGTCCCCTGCTCGACCAGCGTCAGGGTGTAGTGACTGAATTCGGGGATGTAGAGTGGCAGGCGGAGGAATTGCCGGCCACCGGCGGGAAGAGTGAGCGCCTGCCGATAGGTGAGCTTCTGTCCGCGGTCCTCGAGGCGCAATTCGCCGCTCCAGGGGGTCTCTGCGGCGGTGAGGGTCACCTGCACCTCGGTCCAACCGGGGAAGCGCACCGTGCCCTCCCAGGGCAGCGTGATGTCGAGGCTGGGAGCGTCGGTCCGGCTGCGCGCGGAGGTCGCCGTGGAAACGGGCAACAGCAGGGCCAGCGCCATCAGCAAGCCGACGGCCCGTACGCCGAGGCGTCGCACATGGGGGTTGGAGCTAGGCGGCCACATAGCAGAGCAATCCTTTCAGATAGGCGCCTTCCGGGAAGGTCAGCGCTACCGGATGATCCTCGGCCTGCGTCATCCAGCCGACAAGTTGCACGTCCCGTCCGGCATCGAGGGTGGCGCCGAAGACGATCTTCTGCAACAAATCCGCCGAGATCGCCCCGGAGCATGAGAAGGTGAACAGATAGCCGCCGGCGCGCAGCAGATGTAGCGCCTGCAAGTTAATGTCCTTGTAGCCGCGCGCGGCTTTCTGGACGTCTTTCTGCGTGAAGGCGAATTTGGGCGGGTCGAGCACGATCACATCGAAGGAGCGGCCTTGCTGGCGCAGCGTCCGCAGTACCTGGAACGCATCGCCGCTGATGTCGGTCACCTGCTCCGCCTTGAGACCGTTTTGCGCCAGATTGGCGCGTCCCATTTGCAGGGCGTCGTTGGAGACATCCACATTGGTGATGCTGCGCACGGCATCGCCGCCGTAAGCCAGCGCGTAAACGGCAAAGCCGCCCGTGTAGGAAAAGACGTTGAGCATGTCGAGGAGCCGTCCTGCCCGCGCGAGGGCCGCGATCCGTTCGCCGAGCAGTCGCCGGTTGTCCCGTTGATCAAGATAGAAGCCGGTCTTGTGCCCGCGACGCACATCAACCCGAAAGCGCTGGCCGTTTTCCAGGATTTCCAGCGTCTCTGGCGGTTCCGCGCCATAGAGGATTCCGATCCGCGAGGGGAGGTCCTCACGTTGCCGCACGTCCGCGTCGCTGCGTTCATAGATTGTCTGAGGGTGGAGCGCCTGCACGAGCAGCTCGCCCAGCAGAGCTCGCCGCGCCTCGATGCCGGCCGTGAGGGCTTGGAGCACCAGGACGTCGCCGTAGCGGTCCACGATGAGGCCCGGCAGGCCGTCCGATTCCGCGTTGACCAGCCGACAGGCCGTCGTGCGGCCGTCCGCGAGCAACGGCGCGCGCGCTTCGATGGCGTGCTTGAGCCGCGTCCGCCAGAACTCTGTGGCGTCGGGATCCTCGGCCGGGTCCCAGGAGAGCAGCCGCACGCGGATCTGCGAGGCGGCGCTGTAATGTCCCCAGGCGAGGAATTTCCCCTCGGCGCTGTGGAGGGCGACCAGCGCACCGGGCGCCGGCTGTCCTTCGACCCGCGCGATCCCGCCGGAAAACACCCAGGGATGTCGCCGTTGGATGGAGGCCTCGCGTCCAGGTTTGAGGTAGACCCGTGGATAATGGTTCATGGCCGGCCTTTCGTTGCTGTTTTCCCTTTCCCCACCGCGGGGAAAGGGAACGTTTCAGACACACCCTATTGAGCGCGCAATTGCACCAACACTTCTTCCAACGCCTCCAGGTCACCCTGGAATGTTGGCGGCGGGTTGAAGGCCTCTGCGGAGGTCGCCGGACTCTCGACCAGGTAGGTGAGGCATCCCAGCGTCCCGGCCGCCATGTCCATCGCCTCGTCGCCGACCATGAGCGCTTCCGCCGGTTCGCGGCCCAGGAGTTCCAGGATGTCGTAGTAATAGCGGGGGGCGGGTTTCACGGCGCGGCTGTTTTCGTAAGTGGTGATGTGACGATAGGGGAAATCCGCGATGGCAGCCCAGCGCAACCGTTCGAGTGTGGCGCTGGCGGGGAAATACGGGTTGGTGGCGATGACCACCTCGTATCCCAGGGCGAAGGCCCGTTCCACGATGCGTCGCGCCGCCGGGCGGGGGCGAGCGAGATGTTGCAGGGCGGGGAAGGCCTCGCGGTAGAAAGCCTCGAACGCCGGTTCGAGCAGCTCCCGTGGTTGCTCCACCCGGGCGAAGAAGGCGGCGGCGAAGGCTTCGGCGTTGGTCTGCCGTCCGTCATTGTGGGTGATGGCCTCGGTGCCCGCGTGCAGTGCCGAAACGAAGCGCTCCGGCGGCACGTAAGGCGACATCCACTCGGTCAGCGCGCGCAAATAGTGGGGGAATAATTCCTGAACCATGTCGAATTCCAGGAAAGTACCGTCAAGATCGAAGAGAATGGTTTGGACGGGCATCGTGCCTCCTTTAGCGCCGATAACCTTCGACCGCGAATTCGCCGGGCAGCATGAAAACGCGCTCGATGCACACCTGGGACATCCACTCTTGTTGCATTTGCTCTTTGAAGGCTTCCTCGGCCAGGCTTCGCAGCGGCAGCCCAATTTTCCCGAGGCGCACTTTCTGCACCGTGAGGGTCGGGCGACATTCCGCCGCGCCCAGGGCAATTTGAAGCTCTCCCTTGATTTCCTGGCCGGTGATGAAGAACGGCAGCTGAACGCCCTGGCGTTCCAGCACCGAGCGCTTGACCGTCGCCGCGAGGGTGACGGCGCCGCTCTCAAAGGTGAGCGTGACGTCGTCGAGTCCCTGCACGTTTTGCACTGCTGTCTGCAAGGCTGCGTTGGCGTCTTCCTGGCCGACGATGACGCGGACGCGCGTCTCAGGTTCCAGGCTTTCCCATAGCGACTGCGCATCCTGGAGTGTCGTGAGGCGATGTTCGACATAGGTGGGATCGAACGCCGGCATTTCTGCGGGAGTCTCCTCAACTATCCCTAGCCAGCGCAAAATGGGACCGATGACGGGCCACTCGGGCGGCGGTGGAAGCTCCGGGCCATTCTGGTACGCGAGCGTGGCAGTCGGCGTCGTCAACGCCAACCCTATTGCCAGGATGGCGATCCCTAGACGCAAGTGTTTGGACATTTCTTGTCTCCTTTGGATGAGGTCTCATGGGTGTTTTTCAACTCGTAAAATGCTTTGATGTGACTTCTGCGGTGCAGCCTGAATGTTAGTCTTCATCAATGCCCCACCAGTACATGTCAGCGAGCTTGCGATGTTCCTCATGCAATCTCACGTAGCTCTCGTAGCGATGCCGGTCAATCGCGCCGGCCGCGAGCGCCGCCAGCACGGCGCAGCCGGGCTCCAGGTGATGACTGCAATCCGAAAACGCGCAGCGCGGGACGTAGGGGGCGATGTCAGGAAAGTACGCATCAATTTCCTCCGGCTCCAGGTCGAACAACGCCAGCGCGCGGATGCCGGGAGTATCGGCAACCCAGCCGCCGATCTCCAAGGGGATCATTTCAGTCACTGTCGTGGTGTGACGGCCTTTGCCGGTCGCTTCGCTCACCGCTTTGACCCGGCGCCCTAACCCCGGCTGGAGCGCGTTGAGCAGGCTGGTCTTGCCCACTCCCGAGGGACCGACCAGCGCGCTGAGTTGGTCTTTGAGGCTGGCGCGTAAGGCTTCGATGCCGCTGCCGGTGCTGGCGCTGGTGTAGAGCACCGGGTAGCCGATCCGCTCGTAGATGGCGAAGCGCTGCCGTGCGTTCGCCTCAGAAACCAGGTCCACCTTGTTGGCGCAGATCAGCGCGGGGATGTTCTGTCGCTCGGCGCCCACCAGCAGCCGATCCAGCATCCGCAGATGGGGGTCAGGTTGCGCACACGCCAGGACAAACACGACTTGATCGGGGTTGGCGATGAGGATTTGCTCTTTCTCGCGCAGATAGCCCTGCCGATCCCAGCGTCGGGTGCCGCGCCCGGAGGAGAGGGGCTTGAGACGGCTGAGTGCGCGGTCGCGGGGCAGCACCTCGGTGATGCTGAAGCCTCCTTCGGGGCAGGGCTCCCAGCGCACGCGATCGCCGACGGCGACGATTGTGCTATCCTGCTGCTTGTGTTTGAGTCTGCCGCGCACGCGCGCAACGATCATGTTGCCGTCGGCCGTCCGCAGCGTGTAAAAGCCGCTCTGCGCCTTGATCACTTGTGCTTCCTGGTTGGATGAGTCCATGGCCCCTTTCTGATCTGTCTGGCTGAGCAGGTGCCGCCCCGGGATGAATGGGGGCTGCTGCCTTTATCTCCTGACCCATGCACACAATGACGCCTGATTGCCCCTCAGTTTACCATACTGCCTCACGGAAGCAAGGGAGGGAGATAAGAAATGGAGGCAAGGGAGCGGGAGGTTTGATCAGCACAAGGTTGACTTAGTGACCGCTTACGGTATAATGTCGTGGCCCTGGAGGCACAAAACCGCAGCGGGCGACCGCGCGGTTTTGTGTGTGTGAACAAGGTTCACGCACTTCGAAAAGATCCGGGCTTGAATTTTCGAGAAATACAAGGGTAAGGAGAGCATGAAGCATGGCGACGAAACGCACTTATCAACCCAAGAAGCGCAAAAGGATGCGCACGCACGGTTTCCGGGCGCGCATGGCCACTCAAGACGGGCGCAACGTTCTCAAGCGACGGCGCCTGCGCGGCCGCAAGCGCCTGGTGTCCGTGAGCCTCGGCGGCGCGAAGCGCATCAACTGGAAGGAAAGCGCTCAGCGTCCACGCCGGGCGTGAGGGCGCCGGCTACGATTGCATTGGGAGGGTATTCCTGGCACAAGGGAATGCGCCTGCGGCGCCCAGAGGATTTTCGCCATGTGTGGAATCACGGGCAGTCATGGGTGCATCCCTTGTTTGTGGTATGGTGCGTTCGCAACGATTTGTCGAGCTCCAGAATTGGCATAACGGCCAGCCGGAAGGTGGGCGGCGCAGTGCAACGCAATCGGGCGCGACGCTTGTTGCGCGAGGCGGCACGCCATCTTTATCCGCATCTAGCTCCTGGCTGGGATCTGGTGTTGGTCGCCCGCGCTACGTTGAGCACTTCCAGTGAGCCGCAGGTTGAAGCAGCGCTGCTGTCGCTATTGCAGCGTTCGGGATTGTGGCAGGATTGAGCGACGGTTATGCAGGCAATCGTATTAGCACTCATTCGCTTTTACCAACGGGCGATTTCTCCAGGTTTACCTCCCTCATGTCGTTTTACCCCCACTTGTTCACAGTACAGCTATGAGGCGATCAGTCGCTATGGCGTGTGGCGCGGCGGATGGCTGGCAGTGCGTCGGATCCTGCGTTGCCATCCTTTTCACCCGGGGGGCTATGATCCCGTCCCGTAATTTGGAGGATGCATGAAACGCTGGTGGGTCCTTTTGGGACTGAGTCTGATATTGTTGGCACTTTCCGGTTGCGTTGGCGGGCGGCAGGAAAGCTGGGCAGGCGCGGTAGTGGCCGACGGCGTGCTTTACATCGCCGATATGGACCACGTCCGCGCGCTGGATGCGGCGACAGGAGAGGAATTGTGGGCCTGGATGCCCGGCACGCGCGCTAACGCGGCGGCGACGGGCTTCTATGCCCGGCCGGCCTATGATGCGGAGCGCAAGTTGTTGCTGGTAGCGACGCTGCACGGTCAGGAAGTCTACGCTTTGCAACTGACCGATAACACCCGTGCGGTCCCCGGCGTCGCCTGGGTCTATCCGCGCGAGAAGGGGAGCACGATCCCCCTCATCGGCCCCTTGCTGCAGGCGCTGGGAGCCCTGCCTGAAGCCGAGGGCGCCAAGGGACAATATGTCGCGGGCGGCGCTATTGGCGGCGATTTGTTCGTCATTGGCAATGGCGACGGCAGCGTTTACGCGCTGCGGCTGGCAGATGGCACGTTGGCGTGGCGTTTTGTCACGCAGGAGCGCGTCTGGACGACGCCCCTGATTGTGGAGGATACCGTCTATGTTGCTTCCATGGATCATGGGGTGTATGCCCTCGCTCTCGCGGACGGGGCACTCAAGTGGAAGTTCGAGGGGCGCGGTGCTTTCGGTGGGGCGCCGGTGTTGGTAGACGGCGGCTTGTGGATTGGCGATTTCGGCGACCGCGTCTATCGGCTCGATCCTGAGACCGGGGCCGTCCTGTGGACTTTTGAGGAAGGGGAAAATTGGTTTTGGAGCGCCGGCACACCGGGCGCAGGCCGCATCACTTTCGCTGACGTGGGGGGCAACGTGATCACTTTCAGCACCCGCACCCCCTCGGTGGTGTGGCAGCAGCGTGTCGAGGGTGAAATTTTCCGTGGGCAGGGTGTGTGGAGCTCCGATGGGAAGACCCTCTACTTGCCGGGATACCAGAGCGGCGTCATTCGAGCGCTGGAGGCGGCGACGGGCAGCATCTTGCCGCAGATCTCGGTGGCCCAGGGAGCGCGCCTTCCTGGCGATCTGATAACCGATGGGGAACGTATCTACGTCATGCCCATTATGGCCGCGACGCGCGTCCAGGCGTTGGACGCGGAAAACGGCAAATTGCTGTGGCAGTATCCGTTGCCGGAGTGAAGCGGTGAGTCTCAAACCTGGGGGCGAGTGTAGGGAGAAAAGCTGTGTGGGATTATCTCATTGTTGACCCGTTGACCAATTTGCTGTTGTTGTTCTACCAGCTGCTGGGGAATCAGACGATGCTGGCGGTGGCCGCCCTGACCTTGCTCGTGCGGCTGCTGCTCACCCCATTGACCCTGAGCCAGCAGAAGATGGCGCGCAAACAGCAGGAGCTGCAGCCTCGCATGAAGGCACTGCAGGAGAAATACAAGAATGACCGCGAACGGCTGGCGCAGGAACAAATGGCTTTGTACAAAGAGCTGGGCATTAACCCTCTTGGCGGTTGTCTGCCCATGTTGATCCAGCTGCCGTTGATGTTTGCTCTCTATGGGGCAATCATTCGCGCGCTGGCTTCGACGCCGATCGCGTTGCTGGATCTGTCGGCGCACATCTACCGCTGGATCCCCGGCCTCAGTACGCTGGCTCCCCTCAATGGCCGTTTCCTGTGGATGGATCTGGCCGTGCGCGATCCGTTCTTCATCATGCCGCTGTTGGTGATGGCGACGACCTGGTATCAGCAAAAGCTGCTCACCCCCGCGACTGCCAATGCCGACCCGCAGGCGCAATCCATGAGTCAGTCCATGTTGATCACTATGCCCTTGATGATGGGATTTTTCTCGGCGCAGTACGCGACGGGACTTTCGGTCTACCTGTTGATTTCAAACTTGATCGGGATTGCTCAATATTTCCTGTTCCGGCGTCACTACGTTGGAGCGCCGGTCAGCGGTGAGAAATCAGCCGCCAGCTCTGCACCGGTTGTGACGGCAAATAAGGCGTCGCGCAAGCCGCCTGCTAAAGCGCCGGTAAAAGCCAAAGGCAAATAGGCCGGCCTGATGTTTGCGAACGTGGACATGTGTGAAGGTGCGGACTGGCGCCAGGTAGCGAGACGGCGATGGATGGACCTTTGTGAGCTGTAGCTTTTGCCCCTCCCCCGGCCCCCTCCCCCAACGGCACATGCGCCGTTGGGGTGGGGGAGAAAAATAAGGGGTTTTGCAGGCGGGCGTAGCCCACCTGCAAAACCCCACAAAAAAAAGTTCCCCTTCCCCCCGAGCGCTCGGGGCAGAGGATAAGGGGCAAAAATTGATTCTCAATTTTCAGCAGTCGCCAGGAAATCTTCCGTTTTTTAGTCCGTGGTTGAACAGTTACCCTGTGAGCCATAACCTGTGAACAGAGGCTGTGACGACTCTCGACTCATGGCTCACTGATCTCTATTTTTCGAGGAGGAAAGTGGTGGAACTCGAACAAGAGATGGTCATGACGGCGCCTACTGTCGAAGAGGCGATCATTTTGGGCCTCGCGCGATTGGGATTGACGCGGGAGGAGGCCGACATCGAAGTGTTGGATGAAGGCAGCAAGGGCTTCCTGGGCCTGGGCGCCCGTGAGGCCCGGGTGCATGTCAAACGGCGGACGGAGACGGCCCGGCAGGACGCCCCCGTCGTCAAACCGGGGGCCCCTGAACCAGAAGCAGCGCCGCCGCCTGAACCGGCAGCCAGCGTCTCCCATCTGACCGGGGGCTCGTCCCTGGCTCCGGCGGGCGCGCCGGTGGAAAAGCCGCCCTTGAAGTCCACCGAAAGCAAGGCGGTCGAGAAACCCCGGCACGAAAGGCCGCAGCTTGAGAAGCCGGCATCAACCCGGCCCGTGCCCGAGACCATTGAGCCGGCCACAAAGATGCCGCGCGCTGTGGCAGAGCCTGCGGATCGTGAGGCGATTCGGGACACCGTGCTGGATATCGCCACGCATTTCTTCGAGGCGTTGGAGCTGCAAGTGTCTGTGGATTGGCGGGATGAGGAAGTCCTCTGGGTCTCGGTGCGGGGCAAGGACGCGGACGTGCTGGTCGGTCCGCGGGCGCAGACTCTGGACACCACTCAGTATCTCCTGCGCACGGTAGCGCATCACCAGGCGCCGGGCACCTATGATCTGGTCCTCGATGCCGATGGCTACCGCGAGCGACGGTTGCGCAGCCTGGCGACGCTGGCGCGCAATACGGCCGACAAGGCGGTGAAAATGGGCCGGCCGATTCAATTGCGCCCCATGCCGGCGAGCGATCGCCGGGTGATTCACATCACTCTGCAGGACGACGCGCGGGTCAGGACACAGAGCACCGGCAGCGGGAACGCGCGCGCGGTGACGGTGATCCCCGTCACTCACGAAATGCAAGAATGAGGCGCGCTTTGCCGTCGTGTGAGTATCTCGTGATCGGGCACGTGACGCATGATCTGCGGCCCGACGGGACAGGATACACGATGGGCGGCACGGCGACATATGCGGGCCTGGTGGCCGCTGCCTTGGGACGGCGGGTGGGTATCCTGACGAGCGCCGGCGATGATTTCGACCCGGCGCCTTTTGCCGCCCCCCCTTTTGGCGAGCGTATGACGGTGCAGTGTTATCGCGGCCCGCACACCACGACGTTTGAGAATCGCTACACGCCCGAGGGACGACTGCAGCTGCTACATCGGACGGCGATGCCCTTGACGCCGGACATGATCCCCCCCGAATGGCGTTCGGTGCCGTTGGTGCACATCGGTCCCGTCGCCGGGGAGTGTGCGCCCGAATGGGTGAGTTTTTTCGCGGGGCGCGCTTTTGTCGGGCTGACTCCACAGGGGTGGATGCGGCAGCGGGATGCGGCGGATCGGGTCGTGCCCCGGCCCTGGCTTGAAGCGGAGGCGTTGTTGCCCCTGGCTTCGGCGGTGGTCCTGAGCCTGGAGGATCTGCGTGGGGATCGCGCTCTCGCCGAACGGTGGGCGCACCTTACCCGCTATCTGGTCGTGACCGATGGCTACATGGGGGGCACGCTCTATTGCGATGGCCGCCCTTATCTTTTTCCGGCGCTGCGTGTGCCTGAACTCGACCCGACGGGCGCCGGCGACATCTTCGCGGCCACGTTTTTCTGCGCTTTGGCGGAGGGGACCGATCCCCGCCTTGCAGCCCACCTGGCGGCGTGCATTGCCTCGCGCTCGATCGGGCGCGTGGGTTGGGACAGCATTCCTACCGCCGAAGACCTGGAAATCTGCAACTGGGACTGGCGCTGACGAGTACTTTGTCAAGGCTGCTTGGATGGGTCGGGGCGTCAGTTCGTTAAGAAAACCCCGAGGCGGGTTTTCCCTATATGGGGTAATTTATCAATCTGCTGCCCATACATATAGGGGTGAGACGCGCCCGGGTCGGATTACGGCGGACAGAATTTACCCCTCAATTGATGTTTGACCAAGTACGAGGGCTTATGCGAACGTATGCATTTGCAAATCAGAAAGGCGGCGTGGGCAAAACGACCACCGTCGTCAACCTGGCGGCGGCAATGGCGGATTGGGGATTCCGCGTCCTTGTTGTAGACATTGATCCGCAAAGCAATGCCACCACCAGTCTGGGCCTGGATCCGCGCACCGTTGAGGTTTCTTCCTATGAGGCGTTGTTGGGGAGTGTGACGGCTCAGGAGATCATCCGCCAGACGTGGTGGACAGGCCTGGATCTGCTGCCGAGCGCGCCGGCTCTGGCGGGGGCCTCGGTGGAGTTGAACAGCCTCCCCGACGCCAAAGCTCGTGCGGAGCGCTTGCAATTGGGCCTCAAAGGCGTTGACGGCTACGATTACATTCTGATTGACTTGCCGCCCTCGTTGGGCATTCTCACCGTTAACGGTTTGTGCGCGGCCGATGGCGTCATTGTGCCTGTGCAGTGTGAATACCTGGCCCTGGAAGGACTCTCGCAGCTGATGCACACCCTTGAGCTGGTGCGACGCAGTCTCAATCCGCGCCTGGCGCTGCGGGGCGTGGTGATGACCATGTTTGACAAGCGGACGACGCTGGGGCGAGAAGTCGTCGCCGAGGTGCAGAAGCACTTCCCCGACCTGGTGTTTCACATTCTCATCCCGCGCAGCATTCGGCTCAGCGAAGCGCCGAGCTATGGCGAGCCGGGCATCCATTACGCCCCGCGCTCCAAAGGCTCGGTGGCCTATCGCGTCCTGGCATGGGAGCTCTTGCGCGGCGACGGCTATGAGCTGGATTGGTCCCCTCCAGAGGCGGTGGAGGAGTAATGCCCTGAGGAATTGTCAACGCGGCTGGAGATACGATCCAGCCGCGTTTTCAGTTAAAATTTAGGGCTGCGTAAGCTCTGTGCCTTCTGGCGCGGGGGCTGGTGGCTCTGGGATTCCCCGATAGCGCGATTCAATCTGCCGGATGGCTTGCATGGCCGCCTGTTGCACGGCCGGGTCCTGCTCTTCGTTCAGCGCTTGCAGCGCGGGCAAGTGTTCCGGGCGTCCGATCTGGCTGAGCGTGCGCGCCGCCAGGATGCGGGAGGGCGCGTCCCCCACCTGGACTGCGTGAAGCAGGAGTTGCAGCGCCGCCTCGCCAACGCCGAGGCCCAATCCATGTTTGGCGGCCCAGGCCATCAGCCATTGGAGCTGCTCCGGCTGGGGTGGGGCGAGCGCGACATTGGTCGAGGGCTGTTGGACGCTCAGGGAAGCTTCCGCAGCGGAGCGCACCAGCCATTGGGAGTCATCGCGGGCCAGCTGCTGGAGCCTTTCCCGCGCCCAGGGCTCTCGAATGAAGCCCAGGCCATAGGCTGCGGCGCGGCGCACCAGCAAATCGTCAGCGGTCGTGGCCTCGTTCAATAAGCCCCAACTTTCAGGCTGTCGGGCCAGAATTTCGGCGATCACCAACATCAGCTCGTCACTGGCCTGGGGCAGGAGCTGGGCCAGAAAGCGGTAGGCTTCTGGTATGCCCAAATCGCCAATGGCGCGCAGGGCGGCTTCCTGTACCTCTCGATGCGAATCTCTGAACGCGGCGGACAGCAGCTTCAAGTCTTTCACGCTGCCGGTCCAGCCGATGCCGCGCAACGCCGCGAGGCGAACGGGCAACGCCGGCTGACGCAGCGCCATCTGGTAGAAGGGATAGGCTTCCTCGCCGGCGACCAACGCCAGCGCTTCGGCGAGTCGCAGCCGCAACTCAGCGTCAAGGGTCGGCTTCATGATAACTTGCACCAGCGCCTTGATCACGTAACTGCGCCACTGGACATCCTCTGGCGAGCGTGCCGTCCAACGCGCTGCCAGCAACAGTGCCTCCTGAGCCCGGCGCGCGTCGGGTTGGTCCACCAGGGTCAGCCCCTCGCGCAACAGGGCTTTGATCAAGGGCTCGGCGTCGCTGAGGCCGGCGTAGCACTCGAGGAGGAACCGCCATTCCGGGTCGTAGAGGTGCTCCAGGAGTAAAATGGGCTCCTGATTGGTCTCCGCTGTTTCGGCTGCCAGAGCTTTGGCGGTGAGGAAATCTTCCCATAGAGGATGGATAAAGTGCACGCTTTTGCCTGAGTGATCGAGGAGCGGGGTGCTTTGAATGGCCTTGCGGACGATTGCCGGCAGTTTGTCTTGTTTATCGGTGAGGGGCGTCAAGCGCTCGAGCAGCTCCTGAAGGATGGCTGGTGTAACGGGACGTTTCTCGAGCCGCAGAATGCGCGCCAGCTGCGCCAGGAGGGTGATCGCCAGTTCCTGGGCCGCTGGAATATTTTCGGGGGCATCTTCCAGCCCGGAGATGGGCAGATAGAGAGTGCGCAGCAGCGCTTCCAGGACTTCGACCGGGCGATAGGGCATTTGCTGATAGCGCAAGTAGAGGTTGACGCGCAGGGTTTGTTCAGCGAAGGTATCGCCGGCGGCAATGGCCCAGCGCATGATCTCCAGGTTCTCTTCGGGAAATTCGGTTTCGGGGAGGCCCAGTGCGTGGCTCCAACCGGTGTGCAGTCGCACCGGCGTGTCCTGGTTGAGCGCCGGTTGAATCTGCAACGGCGTGAACCCCGCCTCGACGAGCGGCCCATACCCTTCGGGGCCGGTGGCGATGATCCAGAGGCTTTGCGGCAGGGCCGTGGCAGCCTGATTCAGCCACTCAGCCAGCGTCCGCCGCTGTTCGAGGGGCGTCGCATCCCAGTTATCCACGAGGATGAGGGAGGGTTGCGTGCGTAGTTGAGTGATCAGCCATTTGGGAAGGGCTTGCGGCATGAAGCGGGCCGCCATATCGGCGAGGACCTGCACCGGCGCGGTTTTGGCGTCTGGAAGTTCACCGGCCAGCGCCAGATCAATCCACAAGGGGAAACGCTGGTAAGGTCGTTGCTGCTGGAGATCGTGTTCGGCGATGAGCCACACCAGCATGGCCAGAGCCGTGGTGCGCCCGGTTCCCGGTTCGCCATAGAGGCTCAGGCGTGCATGTCCGTGGAGGAGTGCCTCGTGACTGAGCAGCACAGTCGAGGGCCCCTCATCTGCCTCGGCGAGGGTGGCAGGTAAGGCGGCCGGCGCCAGAAATTGAGGGGGGACGAAGACCTGCAGGGGGTCTTCGGGAGCAAACAACAGCAGCCGTCGCAACTGTTCCTGGAGTGCCGCCAGATATTTCTCACCGGTGCTGCGTTGATTGCGGGCCCACCAGCGCTTGAAGGGAGCGCGCAGCTGCTCCAGCCTTTGTCCTATGACGGCGCGGCGGCGGTAGAGTATCCAGGCGATGGCCCAGGCGACCAGCGCTCCCAGCAAAGCGGAGCGGAGATCGAAGCGCCAGCTACCGATGCGCCACAACATGCCGGGCTATTCCTCTTGATCGGGGATACCTTCTTCGGACGGTTCCACCAGCAGCCGGTATCCCTGTCCCCGTTCGCTGATGATGTAGCGCGGTTGGCGGGGATCGTCCTCGATTTTCTGGCGCAGATACCAGATGTAAAGCTTGAGGTAATCGCGCCGGTTGGCATATTCTGGGCCCCACACCCGTCGCAACAACGTGTCATGGCTCACGGTACGCCCGGGATCCTGAATCAACGCCGAGAGGAGGGCAAATTCCGTGGGCGTGAGCGTCACGACGCGATTGTTGACTTTGACTTCGTGGGTGTCCTGATTGACCCAGAGCGCGCCAGCCTGGAAAATGCTCTGGGCGCCTTTAGCGCGCCGGGCGCGCGCGAGTGCCGCCTTGACGCGCGTCACCAGCTCTTTGTAGCCAAAGGGTTTGACGATGTAGTCGTCGGCGCCGAGGCCCAGCCCATAGGTGATGTTGTGTTCATCGCCCAAGGCGGTGAGGAAGAGGACCGGAGCATCGGTGATGTTTTGCAGGGCTTCGTGGACGTGCCAGCCGTCCATGCCGGGCATGAGAATGTCCAGCAAGACGAGATCGGGGTCCATTTCACGGGCCAGTTGCAGTCCGGTCTCGCCATCGTTGGCCGCCACGATATTGTAGCCGGCGCGTTCCAGCAGCAGCTGCACCAGCTGCGCCAGGGCTTCATCATCTTCGATCAGCAGGATTGTTTCTTTCATTTTCACACTCCTTGTGGACTGCCTGGTTGCGATGAGCGGATCCTTGCCTGGGATTTACACGACAGGGCAGTGAAAACAAATCTAACTTGTAGAAAACGTCTCTAACCTGTAGGAAACGCCAGGTTGGTGAACCGCAGGCCCATGGTCACGCTGCGATTTTAACCTATCTCTATAATATGTTAGAATCCAACTTTGTCAAACTTATTCTCTGGCGGACATTTTACGGGGAGCCGTTTCTGCCCGCAGTGGGAAATCTGTGGATTTTTCCACTGAGCTCTAAGGGGCGGCTGCAGGCGGCGCCACCGCGGCATGCAGCAGCTGCGCGCCGATGTCAGCGGCGATTTCGGGATCGGCGGCATTTTCCAGCAGCACGACGACGGCAAAGCGCGGCAGCTTCGCTGAGTTGATCCCCAGGAACCAGCTGAGCGTACGTCCCGGCCCCGCCAGCGCGGTGCTGAGGTGTCCGACCGCGTCTCCTGTCCAAGAAGGCCAGGCCGTCCGCAGGCGGACCGCCAGGGTGGCGTCGAGGAGGCGGGTGGCGGCGGCCGGCGGTTCTGGACAACCGGGCTGTGATTTTTCCAACAGGTGCAGCGGCGGTCGGACGCCGTCGTTGGCGAGCGCCGCGACGACGCCAGCCATTTGCAACGGCGTGACGAGCAGCTCGCCCTGTCCCAGGGCTTCCATGAGGGGAGTGACGTTTTCCGCATCCCATTCGGCGACGAGGACCGGCAGCTCCAACGCCGGCGCGGTCGTGAGTCCCCAGCGCGCAAACACTTCCGCCAGCGATGCCGCGCCGAGCATTTGTCCGGCAGCGGCAAACGGCGCGGGACAGGCGCTCGCCAGGGCCGCTTCCCAGGTGTCGTCGCCGGGTGCCGTGCGACAGGTGAGGGTGTGGCCGTTCCACATTACGGGCGCGGCGAACGTCGGGGTGAAGGTGGCGGTGGACAAGCCCCGTTCGAGGGCGGCTGCGGTGATGAGGGTCTGCAGCGCGCCCCCCGGTTGAACCGGCGCCTGCGTGACGCGGTTCAGCAGCGGCGAGGTGGGGTCCTCCCGCAGGCTGTCCCAGTTCTCGGCCACGGTCGCGGGATCATAGGTAGGCGCCGAAGCCAGCGCCAGAATCTCGCCGCTGTGGCTGTCCATCAGCACAATGGCGCCCTGTTGTTGCGCCAGTAGTGCCTGCGCCTGCTGCTGCAGGCGGGCGTCGAGGGTCAGCCGAATGTCGGCGCCCTGCGGCGCTTGCTGGAGGAGCTGTTCCCTGGCAGCAACCCAGGCCGTGCGTCCCAAATCGCCGCGGAGGGCGGGGTCACACGCCGCTTCCATGCCATCGGTGCCATATTCGAGGGTCGCATATCCCACGACCGGCGCCGCTGCGGGGACGGGATAGAGCCGTTCGACGTAACCGCGCTGATCTATGGTGATGTCGGCCAGCGCCACCCCGCGCCGATCGAGAATGCGCCCGCGCTGGATGCGCATCTCGGCCAGAATACGATGGGGATTGGTGGGATATGCCCGCAGGGCGTCAGCGCGTGCCACGGCCCAATAGCCGGTCTCGAGGGCGCAGATGCTCAGCAGCAAGAGCAGGCCCTTCCCCAATCCGAGGAGGGTGTGCGCGAGCGGCGGAACGTTCGGAGCGCTCTTCAGCGGTAGGCTGGCCGCAACGGGATGCGGCGTTGAGATGTTCAACAGCAGGCCCAACGCTCCCAGCAGCATGACGAGCGAGGAGCCGCCGTAGCTCAAGAAGGGCAACGTCACGCCGGTGAGCGGGATGAGTTTGAGGTTGCCGGCGATGATCACGCTGCTCTGAATGCCGATCCATGCGGCGATGCCGCCCGCCAGCAGCGCTTCGAAGGGCGCTTCACTGCGCCGCGCCAGCTTCAAGGCCCTTTGAATCAGCCAGGCGAGCAGCCCCAGGACTGCGACCGCTCCGGTCACGCCGAATTCGTTGACCAGTGCGGCGTAGACGAAATCACTGTGGACGACGGGGATGAGATCGGGGCGTCCCAGGCCCAACCCCTGTCCGAAGAGGCCGCCGGCGGCGATGGCGAAGAGTGATTGCAAGATTTGGAAGGCGCGGTCGGCCTGCTCCGGCGCCCAGGGATCGAGCCAGATGCTGACGCGCAAGGCAACTCGCGTTGAGAGCAGCGCGCCGGCGGCCACCACCGGCACGAACATGAGGCCGCCTATCAGCACGTGTTCCCGACGTCCCCAGGCCAGATACAGCATCGCCAGCGCGGTCAGATAGAAAAGCAGCGCGGCGCCGAGATCCTCCTGCCAGGCCAACAACACCAGAGCCAGGCCAATCATCAGCAGCATGGGACCGAGGACTGCAGGCCACAGCGCGCCGCGGCGTACTGAGCGGCGCGGGATTTCACGCCGGTCGGCCAGATAAGCGGCGAGGTAGACGATGAGCAGCAGTTTGAGCAGCTCCGAAGGCTGGAAATAGAGGCCGAAGGCTCCCAGCCAGAGGCGCTCGCCGGCGCCGGAAGGATTGACGCCGAAGAGCAAAGTCGTCGCCAGGAGGAGCAGGCCGCCGGCCAACAGCGTGTAGCGATAGCGCCGTAAGAGTCGCATGAGGGAGGTGCTGCTGCTGAGCGCGCACATGAGCGCCGCGCCGAGGATCAGCCACACGATCTGCCGTTTGAGGAAGTTAGGCGCAAGCCGGGCCTGCAACAGCAAGCCCCATCCCGTCAGCAGTGCAGCAGGCGGCAACATCCACAGATCCGCCTGCGGGCGACAGCGCACGAGGTAGAACAGCGCGCCGCCCCAGGCGATGCTCCAGCCCAGGACTACGGCGATCAACCGTTGGGGGCTGACGGTGGGGGCGAGGGCGCCGCTGGCGCTTGCCAGGTGCAGGGTGATTGCCCCCGTCACCATGAAGACGGCGGCGATTCCCAGCAGCAGCTGCACGGGGCGCAACGTCGCAGGTGAGGGGGACGTCGCTATGGGCTCAGGCGTGTTCAAAAAGGCTCCTCGGAAAATGCGTCATGCGTAAGTGATCTTCTCCCCTGGAAATAGGCGAATCAGCGAAAAAGCGAATCACTGTAACTGTTCAGCCACTGACTAAAAAAAACGGAAGATTTCCTGACAGTTGCTAAAGATTAAGAATCAATTTTTGCCCCCTATCCCCTGGCCCCTTCCCCCCGCGCTGCGCGGGGGGAAGGGGAACTTTTTTTGTGGGGTTTTGCAGGCGGGCGTAGCCCGCCTGCAAAACCCCCTTATTTCTTCTCCCCCTCCCCAGCGCCTGCGCCGTTGGGGAGGGGGCAGGGGGTGGGGCAAAAGCTACAGGCCACAAAGGCTCATCCATCGCCGTCTGGCTACCTGGCGCCAGGCTGAACAATGACCGCACATTTTCATTCTTGAATGATGTGCGCCAGCACATGGCGTCTCCTCGGAAAATGCGTCATGCGTTATGCGTAATGCGTAAGTGATCTCCTCAGCAAATAGGCGAAAAAGCGAATTAGCGAGTCAGCGAATTACTTACATGCGCAGTTCCGCACCTTCACACATAGACACATTCGCACGTTCTCACCTTCGGGACATAGCCGCGTCTAACCAGCGCCGGTGAGCAGCTGCAGCTTTTCCCGCGTTGCCGCCGGAATACACTCGGGCGCCGTGATGAGCGCTGTTGCCAGCGCCTGAGCGCAGTCACAATGGCTTTCCAGCGTCTTCAGGCGTTCGACGCTGTCGGCGATGGCGTGTTGCGCCAGCGTGATGTTGGCGTTCAACCGTTGGGTGACCATTTCGACGGTGACCGGCGCCTCGTTTTCGTGCCAGACGTCATAATCGGTGATGTGTGCCATGACGGCGTAGCAGAGGCCCGCCTCCCGCGCCAGGAAAGCTTCGGGGCTGGTCGTCATGCCGATGATGTCCATCCCCCAACTGCGATAGACATAACTCTCGGCTTTTGTGCTGAAGCGAGGTCCCTCGATGGTGATGAAGGTCCCGCCGCGATGCATGCGCGCGCCTGCAGCGGTGCAGGCATCGGCGACGACCGCGCTCAGGTCGGGGCAGAAGGGGTCCGCCGCAGAGATGTGGGCCACGAGGCCCTCGCCGAAGAAGCTGCGCCGGCGTTCTTTGGTGAAGTCGAAGAGCTGGTCGGGGATGACAACATCTCCCGGCTTCAGGTTCTCACGCAGCGAGCCGCAGGCAGAAACGGCGATGACATGTTGGACGCCCAGACTCTTGAGCGCGAAAATGTTGGCGCGGTAGGGCACCTCGCTGGGCGTGAGGACGTGTCCCCGGCCATGGCGAGGCAGAAACGCGATGAGGACGCCGCCCAGCTCGCCGACGATCAACGCATCGCTGGGAGCGCCAAACGGCGTGGTGACGCGCACCTCCCGCACTCGTTCCAGGTCGGGCATGTGATATAAGCCAGAACCGCCGATGACAGCAACGGGTATTTTCTCCATGGAGTTTGCCTTTCTGTGATTTGTGAAAGAGTTCGTAAGCTGCTCTCATTCTTCTGGAATGATGAAGGTCAGCGCTTCGTGACATTGTCCGCAGCCGCTGTAGGGATTGGCGACAGCTCCGCCGCTCTTGCTGCAACTGGCGCTGACGAGCATCCGCGGCTTTTCCCAGAAGCGGGGCGGACGGCGTCCGATGCGCGCATGCAACTTCAATGTGGGACAGGCGTTGGCGCGGCGGATGGCCGGCACGGGGCAGGTCGCGCACAGCGTCGAGGTCCACTGCGCCGTATCGCCCGGCGCTTCAAGCAGGCGACATTCTTCGTGTCCGGTGTGCCAGCGTTGTATGTCGGCGTAGTAATAGGGGCATTCACGTCCGTCGGGTGTGCGCATGAGAGTGTAAGACCCTCCTGGGGTGGTCAGGCTTCCAGATAGCCTTCGATGTGTTGTCGGTTGATGTAAACCAGCGGCGTGCGGGTGGGCAGTCTCCCGCCGGTTTCGGCCAGATAATGGACGGAGCAGTCAAACAATGGCACAAAGACGCCCTTCCAGAATTCCAGGAAGTCGCTCAGTTTGGCGTCGCTGAACATGGGAGCGGCCCCGCGGACGATGGCAAGCGGCAGGTACATCATGATCGTCAATGTGCGGGGCGGGCGTCGCACGGTTTCGGACACTTCTGGCTCGCTGAAGAAGAGCATCTGTGTGGCGCTGCGGCTGACTTCCAGCTGTGGGGCGCGCACGGGAGGTAGTCCCGTGAATGACCAGGGCGTCAGCCGGGCGTCAGAGAAGGTCAGGTAGTCGAGCCCGTCCTTGTTGATGTGCCCGGTGGGATCACCGAGACTTTCCAGCAACCCCTCGCTCCAAAAAAGATCGCTGACGAGTTGGGCCGGGTGTTTTTGCTGGGGGGAGGTGGGTTCATTTACCATGCGCATCGAATCCTCCTGAGATGGTATTTATGATTGGGGCGGCATTCCTCGCGCCAATTGTTGCAGGCCGGCTTCATCAATCATGGGAATGCCGAGCTGTTGGGCTTTGCTGAATTTGGTGCCGCCAGGATCGGCGCCGACGACGAGATAGCTGGTCTTCTTGCTCACTGCACCGGTGACGACGCCGCCCTGTGAGGTGATCCAATCGGCGACTTCGTCTCGTGGCCGCGAGAGCGTGCCGGTGATGACGAAGCTCAGGCCGGCGAGCGGGGTTTCGCGAACACGTGTCGGCTGTGGCGTTGCTGCCAGTTTCACCCCGGCGGCTCTGAGTTTGCGGAGCAGTTCCTGATTGCCGGGGCGCTCGAACCAGGCGCGGATGTTCGCTGCCCGCACGGGGCCGACGCCGGGGATGGCAGCCAGGGCCGCTTCGGGAGCGTGTTCCAACGCCTCGAGGGTGGGGAAGATCTGCACGAGCGTCTCCGCCACGGTGATGCCGACGCCGCGAATGCCCAGCGCCGCCAGGAGGCGGGGCAGCGGGCGCGCTTTGGAGGCGGCGATGGCCTCGAGAAGATTATCGGCTTTCTTGTCGGCGAAACCCTCCAAAGTCAGGAGCTGCGCCCTGGTGAGCGTGTAGAGATCGCCGGGATCCACGATCAGCCCTTGTTGCACCATCTGCACGGCGGTGCTGCTGCCCAGGCCGATGATGTCCAGGACGTGCGCGAAGTACAGCAGTTTTTCCACCCGCTGCGCCGGGCAGGCGCTGTTGAGGCAGAAGTAGGCGACTTCACCTTCGTTGTGGCTGACCGGTTCCCCGCAGGAGGGGCAGGCAGCGGGCGGCGTGATGGGGCGTTCGTCGCCGTCACGCACATCGAGGATGGGCCCGACGACGTAGGGAATTACATCGCCAGCGCGGTGCACGAGCACTCGATCACCGATGCGGATATCGCGTTCGGCGATGAAATCGAAGTTGTGCAGCGAGGCGCGGCTCACGGTCACCCCCGCGATGGGGACGGGATCGAGCACCGCCGTCGGCGTGATGACGCCGGTGCGCCCGACGGAGAATTCCACTTCACGCAAGAGGGTGGTGGCTTCCTGCGGCGGGAATTTGAACGCCACTGCCCCACGCGGCCGTCCGCCTACGACGCCAAGGGCTTCCTGGGTCGCCAGGTCGTCAATCTTGATGACCAGGCCGTCCGCCTCGTAGGGGAGGGTGTTGCGGCGCGCCGTCATGTCCTTGCAATATGCTGTGACTTCCTCCAGCGTTATGCAGCGCCGATTGACCTCTTCGGCGATGGGGAATCCCAGCGCTTTGAGGTAGGCGAGGGTTTCCCATTGGGTGCGGGCGATCGTTTCGCTGGCGGCGACGATGGCGTAGGCAAAGAAGGAGAGCGGACGTTGGGCCGTGACGCGGGGATCCAGCTGCCGCAAGGAGCCTGCCGCGGCGTTGCGGGGATTGGCAAAGGGCGCATCCCCCGCCTCGACGAGACGTTCGTTGAGCGCTTCGAAATCCTTGAGCAGTATGAGCACCTCGCCGCGCACGACAAGCCTGGCGGGGGGGTATGGGCCTTCGGCGGTCACAGGGATGCGCAGGGGAAGGCTGCGGATCGTGCGCAGGTTGGCGGTCACATCTTCGCCGACCTGCCCATCGCCGCGCGTGGCGCCGAGCGTGAGTTGTCCCTCAGTGTAGTGCAGCACGACGGTCAGCCCGTCGAACTTGGGTTCGATCACATACGCCAGCGGGGGAGCGTCGGGCGGCAGCAATTTGGTGATGCGCGTTTGCCAGGTGGCGAGTTCCCCGGCGCTGGTGGCTTTATCGAGGCTGAGAATGGGGGCGGGGTGCGTGACCTTGGTGAAGGCCTCTGCCGGCGTCGCTCCGACGCGCTGGGTGGGGGAATCCGGCGTCACCAGCTCCGGGAAAGCCGCTTCGATGGCCCGCAGGGCGTCCATCAGCGCGTCGTATTCCGCATCGCTGATGACGGGACTGTCGAGCACGTGATAGCGGTAATTGTGATAGGCGATCTGTTGGCGCAGGCATTCGGCTTCTACACGGGCGGCGTCAAGGTCCATGCAGCACTCCTCGGAAAATAGAGAATCAATTTTTGCCCTCCTACCCCAGGCGCTTTTTTTTGTGGTTTTTTGCAGGCGGGCGCAGCCCGCCAATTGCTGCTTGAGTCAGGCTGAACAGTTACTTTTAAACTTCATAAGCCTCGTTGGGCGAAGAAGGCTCCCGGGGCTCACGGATCGTTTGGGTGCGTTGATCTGGAATCATGGTGAGTAACCCCATTACTCGTTCCCCATTACCCCATTACGCATTACGCAACATCCGCTCCAACGCGAGGCGCGCCCCTTGGGCGATCTCCGGCTCGACGGTGACCTCGTGCGGCGCTTCGCCCTGCAGGAGCGCTTCCAGCGTCTCGGCGAGCTTGCGCAAGGTGATCATCCCCATTGTCGGGCAGTAGGGCGGACGCTCCGAGAGGGGCACGATCGTCTGCTCCGGGTATTCCTGCTGCAGTCTCCGCACCAATCGCGTCTCGGTGCCCACCGCCCACGCGCTTCCGGCGGGCGCGGCGGCGATTTGCTGGATGATGTGACTCGTGGAGCCGACGCTGTCGGCGAGCTCCACCACGCTCCGATCACATTCGGGGTGGACGATGACCCGGATGCCCGGATACCGTTCCCGCACGGCAGCGACATCCGCCGGATGGAAGCGCTGATGCACGTTGCACGCGCCGGGCCAGAGTACCACTTTCGCGTCGCGGATGGCGTCGGCGCTCGGCGGGCGATAGGGCGTCCATAGCAGGATTTGCTCCGCAGGGACGCCCATGGCGAGCGCGGTGTTGCGTCCCAGGTGTTGATCGGGGAAGAAGAAGACGCGTGGCCGCTGCGCGAAGGCCCAGGCGAGCACCTTTGCGGCGTTGCCTGAGGTGCAGACGGCGCCGCCGTGTCTGCCGCAGAAAGCCTTGAGCGCCGCATCGGAGTTGACGTAGGTGATGGGCGTGAGCTCGGCCCCGGCGTGACCGTCGAGTGCGGCGTCGAGCGCGGCCCATGCCTGCTCGACCTGCGTGCGGCCGGCCGTCTCCGCCAGATAGCAGCCTGCTGCGGGATCGGGGATGTAGACGTGCTGGCCGGGTTTGGCGAGGATCGCCGCGACTTCGGCCATGAAGTGCACGCCGCAGAAGACGATGTGCTCCGCGTCAGTTTTGGCGCCATCGCGGGCGAGCTGGAGCGAATCCCCGCGAAAATCGGCGAACTGAATCACCTCGTCGCGTTGATAGTGATGTCCCAGAATGACGAGGCGGTTGCCCAGAGCCGCTTTAGCGCGCCGGGCGCGTTCCTCCCACGAAAGGGCGGGGGCGGCGACGGGATTGAGGATCTTCATGCTCAGGTCGAGAGCGGCGACGGAATGGGTGATGGCGCCGGTGGAAATGAAGTCCACGCCGGTGCCGGCGATGGCGGCGACCGTGGCGAGCGTCACATTGCCCGAAGCTTCCAGCGGCACGCGGCCTCCCGCGAGGGCGACGGCCTCCCGCAGCGTCTCCAGGTCCATGTTGTCCAGCAGGATGCGGTCGAGCGGCGGGGTGATGGCCAGCGCTGCGCGCAGCTCGGTGAGGGTGCGCACTTCGACCTCGATGGGCAGTTCGGGATGCGCCGCGCGGGCGCGGGTCACGGCGGCAGTGAGGCCGCCGGCGCCGTCAATGTGATTGTCTTTCACCATGAGCATGTCGAAGAGGGACATGCGGTGATTCTGCCCGCCGCCCATGCTCACGGCGTATTTATCGAGCACGCGATAGCCGGGCAGCGTCTTGCGGGTGTCGAGGATCACGGCGCGCGTCGTGGCGACGGCGTCCACGAAATTGCGCGTCGCCGTGGCAATACCCGACATCCGCTGCAGGAAGTTGAGTGCCGTGCGCTCCCCCGCCAGCAGCGAAGGGCCCGGGCCGCTGACCTCGGCGAGGAGCTCGCCCGGGGTGACTTCTTGTCCGTCGCAGACATACGCGGTGAAAGCGAGTGCGGGGTCCACGGCGCGGAAGACGGCTTCCGCTACGGGCAGGCCGGCGATGACCCCCGGCGCTTTGGCGACGATGCGCCCGATCAGCGACACGGCGGGGTCGAGGGTGGCCTGGCTGGTCGCATCGCCGGGCCCGATGTCCTCGGCGAGGGCCAGTTCGATCAGCGGTGCGGCGGCAGCGAGGAGTTGTTCGCGTGAAATTGGCATGATAACCTCCGGCAATGGTGATTCAGAAGTTGCGTCGCGCACATTCATACGTGGGCGCGTTTTTCCAGGCCCTCCCGGCGGATGGCAGGCTGGCGTCCCCGCGTGCGGAGCACGGCGTTGATCCATTTGGGGCGGTCGGGGATGTAGATGGTGACGGCGACGAGTTCGACCGGGTCGCTGTATTCGCACACAACGTGCACGTCGAGGTCCAGCTGCAACGCCGGGCCGGCGATGAGCACTCGTTCGCGGTCGGGATAGTGCTCGAGCAGCCGCCCATTGAAGATGGCGTGGAAGATGTCACTGGCACGCAGGCTTTCTTTGTGGGCTTCTCGCAGCGCGTGATCGGAGAGCCGCAGCGTCTGCCGACGGGCTAATAAATCCTCCACATCGGTGATGTACATGGCTGATTTCCTTGCTTCATGATGTCAGGCCATTCACGCGCCCCCGGGCGCTACCCCGCAGGCCGGCTACCATGTCACCGGCACACGTTGGAGTTTGCGCTGACGATCGTAGTAGGCCACATAGCGGTACGTCTTGCCAAATTCGTAGAGCTGGCGGGTCACTTCGACGTCTTGCTCGCAGTAGTGAAACAGCTCCGCGAGACGTCCCTCGCGCCACCACTGGACGGCTTGCAGGCCGTCGGCGCTTTTGCCAATCTTCAACGTCGCGGTGGCCACGGCGTCCAGCCCGATGCGGTGTCCCAGGCGCCTCTCCAGCACCTGCATCATGTCCACGGTAGGCAATTTGGCCAGCTCCACAGTTTGCGTGTAGCGTTGCAGTACCGGATAGTCGAATCCATAAAGATTGTAGCCCACCACCAGGTCGGCGGCAGCGAGTTCGGCGACCAGGGCCGCCACGTTTTGCTCGGTGTAATGGTGGAAGGCGGCGTCGGTGCTGTTGTAAGTCACGGCGACGGACAGGCGCAGCCGCTCTGGATACCGTCCGCCGACTTCCTGGAAGGTGTTTTGGGTCTCGATGTCAAAAAACACGGGCATGACATGGCCTTTCTGCGCGCTATATGTGCGCGGACCCGTCGGTGACGACGACTTCGTAAATGGGCAGGGGCGTGGCGTGCCCCTTGATGGGAACCGGCGGCAGCGGGCGAGTGGGGAAGGCTGTGCGTATGAGGGTGTAGGTACGCTGGCAGATGAGGATCTTGCCGGCCGGCGCGAGCTCCTGCAGCGTATGGGCAGTGTTCACCGTCTGGCCGACCACGGTGAAGTTGACCAGCTCGGTGGTGCCGATGTTGCCCATGATTGCCTCGCCGGTGCTGATGCCGATGCCAAAGGGGAGGCGGTGCTCAGGCGGCAGCTGTTTATGGAGCTGGGCCGTGGCGTTGAGGAGGCGCACGGCGGCGCGGACGGCGTGTATGGCGTAGTCCTCTTGCGGCAGCGGCGCGTTGAAGAACGCCATGATCTCATCCCCCATGAATTTGTCGAGCGTGCCTTCCTCATCGAGGATGACGTGGGCGGCTACGGCGAGATGCTGGTTGAGCACCGAGATAAGCGTCTCCGGTTGGGTGCTGGCGGAAAATGTCGTGAAGCCCCGCAGATCGGCAAACAGCACGGTGATGGTCTGCCGCTGTCCGCCCGGGCGGATGCTTTCCGGTTGCTGCAGGATGCGTTCTACCACCGGCGGCGCGACGTAGTGCTCGAAGACCTGGCGGATCTCGCGTTTTTCTCGCTCGCGTCGCGCTTCGACTTCCGCCAGCAGGCGCGTGTTTTCGATGGCAATGGCGGCGTAGTCGCTCAGCATCCGCAGGAGACGCTGATCGTGCTTGTCCAATATTTCGCGGCTGCGCTTGTTGCTTACCGTCAGCGCGCCGAGGACTTTGTTGCCGATCTGGATGGGCGTGGCCATCATCAGGCTTTGCGATTGCGTCAGCATGTTGGGATCTTCCACCGGCGTTTGGACCCCATTGTCGGAGCGAACCCGGCTGACGCGGGCGGTTGGCTGTCCTGTGTCCGGGTCGAGCATGATCAGGGCACCGTCCATGGCGCCGGTCAGGTACAGCGCCGCGTCTACAATGCGCTCCAACAGGGTGTCGCCCTCGCGCAGCGAGGTGACCGATTTGCTGACCTGGTAGAGCGTGTCGAGTTCCTGGACGCGCTGGGTGAGTTGCGTGTTCGCCGTCCGCAATTCGTTGAGGAGATCATCGCGTTGCTGCTCGAGCCGGGCGGTGTGAAGCACCCGCTCGATCGAGGCGAGCAGGTCTTCTACTGCAAAGGGCTTGGGGATGTAATCCCGCACGCCAAGGCGGAAGACCTCGACCGCAACGGATTCGGAACCATAGGAGGTCACCAGAATCACGGGGACGGCAATTTTCTGTTCCTGGAGCGCGCGCAGCATCTCGATGCCGTTCATCTGCGGCATTTCGTAATCCAACAGGATCAGATCGGGACGTTCCTCGCGCGCTTTGCGGAGCCCTTCCAGACCATTGCTGGCCGTGATCACAGCGTAGCCTGCCGGCTCCAATACCGACGTTTGGATGAACTCCCGAATGTCGGAACTGTCGTCTATGACCAGGATGCGCGGGGATTCAGATTTGGATGTCGTCATGTTGCCCACTTGGTTGCCGAGATCGGAATTCTGCGGGTCATTTTACCCTTTTTGACCCAGAACGCAAAGGCAGCGTTCAACGCTCGGAGCTGATGAGGCCACCGCCCAGGACCTCATCTCCCGAGTAGAAGACTACCGACTGGCCGGGGGCGAGACCCCGCTGGGGCGTTTCAAAAGTGACTCGCGCCCGCTGATCTGGCTCGATTTCGAGGTGAGCAGGAGTGCGCGCGGCGCGATAGCGGATGCGGGCTTCTGCATCGAAGCCTGGCGCGGGGGGAGCGCCGCGGACAAACGTGAGATTTTCGAGGCGACACGCTGTGCGTAGCAGGGCCTCTGCCGGCCCGACGACGAGGGCATGGTCCTGCGGGCGGAGCTCGAGGACGTAGTACGGCGTCCCGAGCGCGAGTCCCAATCCGCTGCGCTGCCCGACGGTGTAGAGTGGCAATCCTGCGTGCCGACCGATTTCGCGTCCTGACCGATCCACGATGGGGCCGGGCGTCAGGCGTTCGGGCAGCAGCTGCTGGAGCAGCATGCGATAATCCCCGCCCTTGAGGAAGCACAGATCCTGGCTATCGCTTTGCCCGGCGTTGGGCAATCCCAGGCGCGCGGCGTGAGCGCGGACTTCGGCCTTATCCGCGACTTCCCCTAGAGGAAGCTGCAGGCGCGTCAGCTGGGCTTGCGAGAGGCGATAGAGCATGTAGGACTGATCGCGCTGCAGAGCGCGGGCCTGGCGCAGCGCCACGGAGCCATCGGCCTCGATGGTGACGCGCGCGTAGTGTCCCGTGGCGATCCAGGGCGCGCCGAGACGGTCGGCGGTCTCCAGTAGCGCGGCGAATTTCAGGGAGGGATTGCAGCTCACGCAGGGGTTGGGCGTCCGTCCGCGGGCATATTCCTCCATCCAGGGGACGACGACCTCGCGGAAGAAGCGCTCGCGCAGGTCCAGCACGGTCAGGGGCAGCTGCAGGGCGTCGGCGATGGCCTGTACCTGCGGTGGCGGTTCGGCGACGAAGGGCGCTTGCCAGAGCTGCAACGTCACGCCGTGGACTTCGAAGCCAGCTTCGAGGAGCAGGGCAGCAGCGACGGCGCTGTCCACGCCGCCGCTCATGCCGACGACGACCCGTCGCAAGGGCGAATTTTGAGGGTGAGTGTGCATACGGGGCATTATACCTGAAGTCGCCGTCAATGCTTTCCAGATTTCTCCCAAGAGCGAAGTGGGGTGCGTTTTGTCCCCCGTCATTCCGGGGTATAATGGGTCGGGCCGTGAAATCTCTCGTGAACACCTATGGCAGCTTGAAGACGGTTGCGAGTGTGGCGCGTGTGAAGGTGAGAACGCAGAGGAACACGGATGAGAGAAAATCTGCCAGGAAATTGGGCGCCGATGGATGCGGAGGGAAGAAGAATCTGCGTGCTCTGCGCAAATTGGCGTCCTATCAGATGAACGCAGAGGAACGCGGATGAGAGAAGAATCTGCGTCCAAACATTCGTCACGCAAGTGATTTTGATATTTGCTGAGGAGTTTATGGTAAAGACCTACGTCTCCCTGGATCTGGAGACCACCGGCCTGGATCCCCAACATGATGCCGTGATTGAAGTGGGGGCCTTGCGTTTCAGCGGCTCGCATGAGATCGAGAGTTTCTCGACTTTTGTGAACCCTGGCCGCCGCATTCCTCAGTTCATCACAGAGCTGACGGGGATTTCCGACGCGGAGGTGGCGCGCGCGCCTTCCATCCGCCAGGTGGCGCAAGAATTGCGCACCTTCGTGGGGGATGACACCCTCGTCGGACACAACATCGGCTTCGACGTGGCTTTCCTGCGCAAAGAGAAGGTGCTAAGCACCAATCCCCGCATTGACACTTTTTCCCTGGCGAGCATTCTCGTGCCCCATGCCGGGCGTTACAGTCTGGAGAACCTGGTGCACGAGCTCGGCCTGGCTTTCGAGGCGCAGACCCATCGGGCTTTGGACGATGCACGCCTGGCGCATGCCCTTTTCGTCGCCCTGGAGGAGCGCGCTCTGCAACTGCCGCAACCGGTGCTGGAGGAAATCTCTACCCTCGGTTCGAAGGTTGGATGGGCGCCCAGCTCTTTCTTCCAGGAGGCCTTGTACCATCGCGCCCGGCAGGGATTTCAGGGCGGGATTGGGGCGCAGCTGGCCGCGCGCCGGGGCGGCGATGCGGTCGGGCCGTTATTCGTGCCGCCGGTGGATGTGGACCCCCTGGAGCCGCGCAACCCGCCGTTGCTGCTGGATCTCGAAGCGCTGGCGGCCTATTGGGGGCCTGAGGGCGCGCTCGCGCAGGCCTTTGAGGCCTACGAGGTCCGCCCGCAGCAGGCCAGGATGATGCGCGAGGTGGCGCGAGCCTTCAACACCGGCTCCCATCTGCTGGTGGAAGCCGGCACGGGCACCGGGAAGTCGCTGGCGTACCTGCTCCCGGCGCTCCGCTGGGCCGATCAGAACGACGCGCGGGTCGTGATCTCCACCAACACGATTAACCTGCAGGAGCAGCTGGCGGACAAGGACATCCCGCTGCTCGAGCGCCTTTTCCCGACGGGGTTCCGGTACATGGTGCTAAAGGGACGCAGCCATTATCTGTGCCGGCGGCAGTTCCAGGCGTTGCGACGGCGGGGACCCGCTACTGACGATGAGATGATGGTGCTGGCGAAGATCCTGCTCTGGCTGCCCAACACGCTCGATGGCGATGCCGACGAGCTCTTTTTGCCGACGCCGGGGGAACGGGCCGTCTGGGCGCAGCTCTCGGCGGCGACGGAGAACTGCGATGCCCGGGATTGCCCTTTCTACGCCGGAGAGGGCTGCTTCTTCTACCGGGCGCGGGAACGAGCGGAGACCGTGCATCTGCTTATCGTCAATCATGCCCTGTTGCTGGCCGATATCGCTGCTGAAAACCGGGTGTTGCCCGACTACGAGTATCTGATCGTGGACGAGGCGCATCACCTGGAGCGGGCGACGACCGATGCGTTGCACTTTTCGGTGGATTGGTACAGTTTGCGCTACGCTTTCGAGGAGCTGTTGCAGCCGCGGGCGGGTTTTGCCGGCCTGTTGGGGGAGTTGCAGGGCCTGGCGCATCATCTGCCCCGCGAGGCGCGCTCGGTGCTGGCGACGACGGCCCTGCAGCTGGGGGAGTCGGCGGAGCAGGTGCTCTATCGCCTGGAGTTGCTTTTCGAGGCGTTGGCGCATTTCCTGGGCGCACATGCGACTTCAAACAACGACGGCTATGCTTTGCGCTTGCGGGTGACGAAGAGCCTGCGTTCGCAAGCGGAGTGGGACGAGGTCGAGATTGCCTGGGACGCCGTCGCCGCCCCGTTTGAGAGCCTCGTCAAGGGGCTGGCCAAAATGGTGTCGGCCCTGGAGGATCTCAGCGCGGTCGAGCTGCCCGCCGTCGAGTCGCCGCGCTCGCGGTTGCTGGCGGTGACGCAGCGCCTGGCGGAGACGCAAGTGCAGCTGCAGGCGTTCATCGCTCAGCCTCAGCAGAACGCCGTCTACTGGTTGGAATCCGCCAGCAGCGAGGGCAGTTACAACGGGCCGAAGGATGCGGTGGCTTTTCACAGCGCGCCGTTGGAGGTCGGGCCGTTGGTGAAAGAGCACCTCTTTGAAAAAAAGAAGACGGTCGTCCTGACCTCGGCGACGTTGCGGGTGGGGGGCACTTTCGATTATATCCGTCAGCGCCTGAATGCCTGGGACGCGGCGGAACTGGCTGTCGGCTCGCCGTTTGATTATGCGACGGCGGCGTTACTCTATGTCGCCAGGGATCTCCCCGACCCCGGCAGCGCGGGCTATCAGCGGGCGATTTCCGAAGCCATGGTCGCGCTGTTTGAGGCGACGGAGGGGCGCGCGCTGGCTCTGTTCACTTCGTATAGTCAATTGCGCGCGACGGCGCAGGCAATCACCGGGCCTCTGGCGCGTGCGGGGATCACGGTGTACGCGCAAGGGACGGGCATTTCGCGGGCGCAACTGCTGAGCAATTTCCGCAAGGGGGAGCGCTCGGTGTTGCTGGGCACCCGCTCTTTCTGGGAGGGCGTGGATTTGCCGGGCGAGGTCCTCTCGTGCCTGGCGATCGCCCGGTTGCCGTTCGATGTGCCGGATGACCCCTTGGTGCAGGCCCGCTCGGAAATCTGCGATAACCCGTTTAACGATTACATGGTGCCGGAGGCCGTGCTGCGGTTTTTGCAGGGCTTTGGGCGCTTGATTCGCACCCGGACGGATCGGGGGGTGGTGGCGGTCCTGGATGGGCGCCTCGTGTCCAAGCGGTATGGCGCGCGTTTTCTCGATTCGTTGCCGGGGCCTACCGTGCGCGTCGGGCCGGCCGCGCAGTTGCCCGAAAATGCGCGGCGTTGGCTCGCGGGGGAGCCGTTGCCGCCGGTAGATGCGGGAGCCGGTGATGAGCCGTGGTCGGTGCCCCCGCCAGAAGAGCCGCCATGGTAAAGTAAAAGCAGAGGAAGGTGAAAATGATTTGCGCCGTTGGGCGCGGCCCTCTGTCCGTTAAACTCTCTTGGAGGTTGCCATGCGCATTGTCGTAGATGCCTTTGGGTCGGATGCCTGTCCCGTCCCCGATGTGGAAGGGGCCGTGCTGGCGGCGCGAAAGTGGGGCGATGAGATTCTCCTCGTTGGCCCGGAGGAGCGCATCCGCGCGGAGTTGGCCAAATATCGCACGGAAGGGCTGTCGCTGCGGGTAGTGCACGCGCCTGAGGTGTTGACCATGGAGGATCACGCCGAAGACGTGCGTCGCAAGACGCAGTCTTCCATCCGCGTGGGGTTGCAGCTGGTGCAGAAGGGGGAAGCGGATGCCTTTGTCTCGGCGGGCAACACGATTGCGGTGCTCTCCGGCGCCATCTTCGACCTGCGCCGCATTCCCGGCATCCATCGCCCGGCGTTGGGGACGCTCTATCCCCTTTCAAACCGGCGGGTGCTGTTGTTGGACATCGGCGCGACCGCCGACCCCAGGCCTGAGTACCTGGTGCAATTCGCGCAGATGGGCGCCATCTATGTTGAGCGGGTGTGGGGGATCGCCAACCCGCGCGTGGGCTTGCTCGCCAACGGCGAGGAGGAGGAAAAGGGCACCCTCACGTTGCGGGAGACCCATCACCTGCTTGCGGCGAGCGGCCTGAACTTTGTGGGCAATGTCGAGCCCAAGGAAGTCGTCCATGGCCACGCGGATGTGGTGGTGACCGATGGCTTCACGGGCAATATCATGCTCAAAACTACCGAGGCGGCGGCATCCTTTGCCGCGCATTTGCTCAAGAGCGAGTTCTGGCAGAAGCCGCTTTCAAAAGTCGGCCTGGTGTTGATGATTCCGGGTCTGGTGCTGGCCTTGCCGGGCCTGGCGTTGCTGACGCCGGCTTTCCAGCGCCTGGTCCGGCGGATGGATTACGCGGAGTATGGCGGCGCGCTGTTGCTGGGCGTGGAGGGCGTGGTGATTGTGGGGCACGGGCGTTCCAACGCCAAGGCCATCATGAACGCGATCCGTCAGGGACGGGAGGCGGTCGCCGCGCAGGTGCTTCCCACCATCAAAGCGGGGTTGGGCGTGTAGCGCGTTGTGCAGCGGGGAGCGGTGTAGGGTTGCAGGATGGGCCATTCGGTATTCTTGGGGAGGCGTCATGCGTGTCGTTGCCAAAGAGGCGTACATTCAGCGTGCCACGAAAGCCGGTAAATGGCTGACGCTGGTAGCATTAGGGTTGTTAGGAGGTTCGCTCCTCATCTACATGGTGCGGATGGAGTGGTGGTTCATCACGCTCATCCTGGGGAGCCTGGGTTTCGTCTGTTCTGTCGCCGGCAGTTATTACGGGGACCGCTTTGCGGGGCCGTCAGCGTATCATGTGAGCGTGCCTGATGCGCTCAAGGGCTTTGACGATGAGTATACCCTGTTGATTTATCAGAAACCGGTGCCGTTTTTGCTGGTCGAGCCGGGCGGGCTGACGGTCCTGCTGGTGAAGAATCAGGGGGGCGTGGTGACGTACGCCAATGGCAAATGGCGCCATAAGCAGGGTGGGAAGTTCTTCCGCCAGATGGGGGGCCAGGAAGCGTTGGGGCGTCCTGACGAATACGCGCGGTTGTTGGCGGCGGATCTTCAGCGTTATCTGCGCAAGCGATTGCCAGAAGGGATGGACGTCCCCGTGCGTTCTGTCATCGTCTTCATCGCGCCTAAAGTGCAGCTGGACGCGGAGGATTCGCCCGTGCCGGCACTCCGTGCCGAAAAGTTGAAGGGGTGGCTGCGCGGTCCAGGACGTCGCCCGGCGTTGCCGGCGGAGACGCGCCGGGCGTTGGCGGAAGCGCTGGGCCTGTCCGCCGCCTGAGTCACGTCTCCGTTGTGGGCAGCGTAAACCAGAAGCGACTGCCGCTCCCTGGCTGGCTTTCGACGCCGACGGCGCCGCCGAGTTTCTCTACGATGCGGCGGACGATGTTCAAGCCGAGTCCGTGGCCGTTGCTGCGCATGTGTCCGCTATCTGCCCCCCGCACAAAGGGCTTGAAGAGGATCTCATGCAGCTGTGTTGGAACGCCGGGGCCAGAATCCTGCACCCAAAAGCGGTAATAGCGGTTTCCCTCACGGGTGATGACGTCTGCGTCGTACCCTAACGCAATTCGCGGTCGCGTCCCGCCGTATTTGAGGGCGTTGCTGATGTAATTTGCCCACACTTCTTCGACGAGCTGGGGATGTCCGCGTACCTCGGGCCATTCCGCCGGATAGGTGATCTCCGCTTCACGCTCTGCGATTTGCCATGCCAGCCGCTCCAGGGCCTCTTTCACAATTTGCTGCATCTGCAAGGGCTTGACGTTGTGTTGCAGATGTTGCACCTCGGCCAGCAGGAGCAGCCCGTTGATGATACTCACGGCCTTGCGGCTTTTGGTGACGATGATGCCGAGATACTCTGTGAGTTTTTCCGCGGGCAGCTGCGTGTGTTCCTCTTGGACCACCTCGGCGAATCCCAGGATGGCGCTCAAGGGATCTTTGAGATCGTGCGCCACGACGTGCGCGTAAGCCTCAAGATCGGCGTTGCTGGATTCCAGGTCGGCGTTGAGCCGCTGCAGTTCCGCATTCATCGCGCGCAATTGCATAATATCGGCAAAACGCGCCATGGCGATGGTGATCGCGCGGTCAAGGTCTCGCGGCTGAGGTGGTTTGAGCAGATAGGCGCCTACGCCGGCGGCAGTGGCCTGATTGACCAGCTCCTGGGTCTCATACGCGGTGAGGATGACAACGGGCGTCGGGCAGCTGACATGGAGTTCTTCGGCCACCTCCAGGCCGTTGAGGCCGGGCATCTCAATGTCCAGGATAACGACATCCGGGCGCGTTTTGGTGACGACGGCGATGGCGGTATACCCATCGTAGGCCTCCCCAACGATGGCGTATCCGAGACGTTCCAGCTGGCGCTGCACCATTTCGCTCACGAGGGCGTCGTCTTCAGCGATGACTACGCGGATGGGGGAAGGGATCATGCTTGGGTCACTCCGGAATGAAGAGGCTATTTTGATCTGAAATCGGGAAACGCAGGCAGGCGACCGCGCCATGGTCGTTGTGAAAGGTGACGACACCGCGCAAGTTGATGGCGACCAGGCGCTGCACGAGGTAGAGTCCCATGTGCCAATCGTTTGATTCAAGGACTCTTTCGGCATAGCCGGGGCCATCATCGCGGAATTCCAGGCGCACTCCCTCCGCCGTTCCCCAGGGGCCGGGCGTTTCAGTCTCAATGTGAATGGTAATCCTGGCGACGCCGCGCTCACCGACGCCATGTTTGACGGTGTTGGTGGTGAGCTCGTGCAGGATCAGCGCCAGGCTGTTGGCCTGTTTGGAATCCGCTTTGAGGGGTGAGGGCGTGACCGTGACGCCGATGCGCGCTTGGGGACCAACCACCTGCAGCGAGGCGCGCACGACCTGCTCCGCCAATCCCGCCAGGGGCAACATCTGCCATTCGGCGGTGGAGAGCATTTGATGCACCGTCGAGAGGACATGAATCTGATTTGCCAGCCGTTCCAGGAGGGGGGCGCACAGCTCCTGGGTCGCCGGGTTGAGGTGGCGCTGCGCCATGAAGATCAGGCCGATGATGGATGCCAGGTTGTTCTTGACCCGATGGTTGATTTTGTCAATGAGGGTGGTTTTAATGGCGGCGTCCTGGCGGGCCTGTTCGTTGAGGCGAGCTTGCCGGATGGCGACAGCGAGCGAAGCCGCGACTTCGCCGACGATTTCCACGTCCTCGTTCTGGAAAGCGTGAGGGCGGGTCGCCTCGAGGCACAGAAGTCCGATGGGCTGCTCCAAGGCGAGCAACGGCTCCCACAGGCAGGTGCGGACGCCATTGGCGTACAATCGTTCGAGCACAGGCAGACGGGGGGTGACGCTTTCCAGGTCCGCAATGGCCAGAGGCTGGCCTTGGGCGAACTGACTGCGTTCCTCGATGGCGATGACGTCTTCTGCCGGGGCGAGGCGGCCTGCATCATCATCGAGCGCCAACAGGGTATTGTGGCCCGCGGGGTCGCATTCGATGATCAGGCTCCGTTCACAGGGAATGAGTTTCCGTATCTGTTGAATGGTGCTGTGAGCAATCGCCTCGGGGGAGCGGGCTTCGAGGATGGCGCGGTCAATTTCATGGAGGATTTGCAGGCGTTCGGCGTACTTTTGCAGGGTGTCCTGAGTGCGTTTTTGCTCGGTGATGTTGTCGGCGATGGCTAACAGGCCCCAGGGGGTGGGGTAGATGCGCGCTTTGAAGTATTGTTCCTCTGACCAGCCCTCGATAGTTTGCGGTTTGCCCGTCGCCAGACAACGTTGATAGGCATTGTAAGTGCGTGAATGGGCGAAGCGCGGGAATAATTCTGAAAGTGTCCGCCCCACCAGGGTTTCTGTTGGCTTTCCCACGAAACTGGCGTAGGCGGTGTTGCAATAGAGAATGTGCATCTCATGATCGAGCGCCAGTACCGGTGACTGGATGCTGTCGAGCAACAGGCGATGTTTTTCCTCACTCTGCTTCAGCGCTTCCTCATTGGCTTTGCGCTGGGTGACGTCGCGTACCGCGCTCTGGAAGTGCAACGGGGCCCCCTCCGCGTCGCGGATCAGGACGATACTGATTTCTGCCGTCAGGATGCGCCCGTCCTTACGGCGAAAGCGCCGTTCGTAAACGGGAAGCAGTTCGCCTGCCAGCAGGTGTTGCAGCCGCGCCTGGGCGTCGTCTTGCTCTTCCGGCAGGATGATGTCGTTCGGATGATGCGTGAGCAGTTCCTCGAGAGTGTACCCTAGCATCGTCGTGGCGCGTTGGTTGGCGGTGATGTACCTGTCACCCTTCAGGTTAATGAAGAAAATCGCGTCGTTGGTCTGCTCGAACAGGGCGCGATAGAGCAGCTCGTTCTGGCGCATTTCGGCGACGGCGCGTTGACGCTCGGCAATTTCCGCCTGGGCCTGTTCGTAGAGGTTGGCGTTCTGGACGGCGATGCTGGCGAAACGCGCCAGGTCCTCCAGGAGCCTGGCGTCGTTGGGGCCAAAGGCGTGGGGTGACGACGCGGCAACTGAGAGAGTTCCCAATACTTCCGCGCCAAACAGCAGCGGTGTAACCAGCATCGAGCGGTATTCAGGAAATCCCTTTTGCCAGAGATAGCGTGGATCTTCGAGCACATCGGGGATGTTCAGGGTGATCTTTTCCGCTGCGGCTACCCCGGCGAGGCCTTGCCCCAGCTCGAAGTGCAGGACTGGCTGATCTTCCCGCCGTTCTGTGGCGTAGCTGCAGGTACGGATCGGCGGCGATTGGGCGTAATCCAACAACTGAACTGAGGCGTCGGCAGCCTGGGGGAACAAACGCATCACGGCGTTGACGATGCCCTCGAGTACTTCGTCCAGTGCGAGGCTGGAAGCGATGGCGCGGCTGAGGGCGTTGAGCTCGGCCAATTCTCGCTGACGCGCTTCCAGGGCCTGTTCCATCCATTTTCGCTGGCTGATGTCCTGAAGGGTCACCACCGTCGCCGTCAATTTGCCGTTGGTGTCCCGCAGGGGATGGGTGTGGACCTCCAGCCATTGCGCGCCGTACTCCTGGTCCATGAGCAGCTCGGCGTGCACGGCCTCGGCGCTGGCAAGATACGGCGCCCAAAGAGTCCACGGGAGGAAGATCCGCTCCGCCGATTCGCCGATGGTCCGCTCCAGGGGCGCTTTGAGCAGCCGACATGCAATCTGATTCATATCGGCGACTCGCTGGGAGGTGTCCAGAACCACCGTCGCTTCGTGGATGTTGTCGTAGATCTTGTCGAAGGATCTGCTGCGGCCTACCCATTGATAGTGATACAGCCCCCACGCGCACAACAGAGCCATGCCAGCCGTGAGCACCTCGGCAGGGAGGTCATTTCGCGGCTCAGGTCCTTTGAACACTACCAGTGCGCTGGCGCATCCCAGTATAAGGGCTCCGAGCAGGGCGAACCTGGCCTGCTCACGGTAACGCTGGGTGGAGCGTCGTGCGATCTCGAGGAGGGGCAATGCGGCGGGGATGGCGACTGCGTAAGAGTAGGCCGTGTGGATCCAGAACCAGGGCCCGTAAAGTGTTGTTGGCGTCGCCCACCAGAGAGTCTGCGCCGCTGCTATCTCGTCGCGCCAGAACAGGGGACGCAAGGGAGGAATCCAGAGCACAAGCTGGGTGAGGAAAGGGATGAGCAGGAGGAGCCAGCACCGGCGGCGGGACAGAGGAGGCTTGTGCGCAAATTCTCGTGTGGTAAGCACCCAGGCGGCCGGCAGCAGGCTGCGGCTGACAAAACTCAGGCGTAGCAGGATGGTGTTGAGGGTGACATCGGCGCTTATGAGCCTGAGCACCTCGCAGAGGGCCCAAAATGCCAGCAAGGTGACGAGCCAGGTCGCGCCTTGTCGCTTCACGTCGCGCCAGTAGTGCCAGCTGAGCGCTATCAGAGCCGTCGTGGCGACGCCGAGCGCCAACGGATAGAATAAAGTTTGCATACCAGTGGGCATGGAGACAAGTACTCCTCAGAAAATGGGCCCCGAATGAACACGAATTTCATGAATAAGATTAGAAATTCCTGGCCCCCGGGGCTGCTACGTTCTCAAACAGCGCGCTTCAGCGCGCTTGGCGCGTGTCAGGCTGGGGATTCCATCCCCAGCCGACCCGTGAGCCGTCTAAAAAACGCAAGATTTCCTGGTGACCCTTGAAGATTGAGAATCAATTCTTGTCCCCTATCCCCTTCCCCTTCCCCCGCGCTGCGCGGGGGAAGGGGAACTTTTTTTGTGGGGCTTTGCAGGCGGGCGTAGCCCGCCTGCAAAGCCCCCTTATTTTTTCTCCCCTCCCCAACGGCGTATGCGCCGTTGGGGAGGGGACAGGGGGTGGGGCAAAAGCTACAGGCCCCAAAGGTTCATTCATCGCCGTCTGGCTACCTGGCGCCGGGCTGAACAGTTACCGCACATTTTCATCTTTGGATGATGTGCGCCAGCACCTGGCGTCTCCTGCAAAAATGGCCCCGAATGAACCCGAATTTCACGAATCAGCGAATCACTTACGTTTCCACCTTCACACCTGGGCACGTTCACATTTTCACACGTTATTGCGGTAGGGAGGATAAGCATTGGCGGACTCTGGAAGGGTGAAGAAGAACAGGCTGCCGCAGGCGGCCGTCGGGTCAGACGCCGGCACGGGGCTGATGACGCCGACCACGCCTCCCATGCGCTCTACCAGATACTGCACCAGGTCTAGCCCCACTCCCGTTCCCTGCGCCATCGAGAGGGGCGTGAGTGGCGTGAACAGTTGTCGCTGGCGCTCCTCCGGCACGCCGGGGCCGAAGTCGCGCACCCAAAAGCGGATCATGTTCTGCGGAAGCGTTTCCGCGCCGATTTCAATGCGGAAAGGCGGTTGCTCCGGCAAGCCATGGCTGACGGCGTTGCTGAGCAGGCTCACCCAGATTTCCTCTACCCACGGCTCGTATCCTTCGGCGGTCGGCCAGCTGCCGGGGAGGCTCACCTCGATTTCCTGCCAGTCGCGCAGCCCTTGCAGCCGTCGAAGGGCACTCTTGACGATTTCCGACATGTCCAGCGGCTGGACTTCAATGTTGCCCGTTTGCCGTAACCGGGCTCGCAGCAGCAGCTCTTTGCTGATGTTCAGGATGGTGTAACTTTCGCGGTTAATCACCCGTATCTGTTCTGCGACGGTCTGATCTGAGTCTGCCTGCGGCTCCCGAAGCAGAGTCTCGATGTAGGCGATGATCTTCTTGAGCGGTGCTTTCAGCCCCTGGGCGACCGTGCCGGCAAACGCATCCAGCTCCGCATTGTAGAGCTCCAGCTCGGTATGCAGGCGTTGCAGCTCCATGAAATCCCGAAAACGCGCCAGCGCGATGGTGATCGCCCGTTCGAGGTCTCTCTCGCGGGTCGGCTTGACCAGATAGGCTCCCACACCAATAGAACTTGCTTGCTGGACGAGTTCTGGGGATTCGTAGGCGGTGACGACAACGACGGGGGTGGGGCAGACCTGTTGAATTGCTGCGGCCGCTTTCAACCCGGCGGTGTGATCGTCTTTCCCGGTCGCGGGATCCATCATCCGCAAATCCATCACCACAACGTCGGGACGTAGCTCTTGGGTGAGCCGCACGGCTTCCGGCCCATCGTAGGCGTTGCCGATTACCGTGTAGCCAAGTTGCTCCAATTGCAGCTGCACCAGGCTGTTGGGAATCACTTCATCATCTACCACCAGGGCTTTGATGGCGGTCTCGCTGGTCATACGGGAACTCCTCTTATCTGGACAACGGCGCTTTTTCTGCTGCCGGCAGGAGCTCGAAGGTGATGGCAGCTGCTGCGCCTGAATCATTGTACAGCTCCACTTGTCCCCGTAAAGGGCTGATGACCGTCATGCGAATCAAGCGCAGGCCGATGCTGGAGCGTGTGCCGTTGAGCACGTCTGCGGGCCAGCCGGGGCCAGTGTCGCGATATTCCAGGCGCACCTGCCGGCTGCCGTTTTGTTTCTTGCTGCGGATGTGCACCGTGATGCGTCCTTCCTCCTGCGCGGCGAAGGCGTGTTTGATGCTGTTCGTGGTCAGTTCGTTGATAATAATCGCCAGTCCCGTGGCCTGTTGCGGGGAGATGAAGAGCGTTTCGGCGTCGGGAGGTGTGGCTTCAGAGCGCACCTGCACTTTGACCTGCTGGTGTAGGGGTGAGGCGCCCAGCACAACATGGATGATTTCCTCCACCAGCCGCACCAGGGAGAGCGGCATCCATTGGGTCTCGGCCAGCAGGCTGTGGACGGTGGTGATGCTCTGAATTCGGTTGTAGATGTCCTGCAGGGTCGCGTAATAGTCCTGGGGCCCCTCGAAGGCGCGCTTCATTTCCAACGTGAGGATTCCCATGATGGCGGCGAGGTTGTTTTTGACGCGATGGTTGATTTCTTCCAGCAGCATGGATTTGGTCAGGGCATCCTCGCGGGCCTGCTTGTAGAGCCGGGCATTGGCGATGGCGGTCGCCAGTTGATCCGCCAGCAGCTGGAACACCATCGTGTCCGCTCCGTTGAGCGCCGCCTCCTGCGCCGATTGGATGCTCAGCGCGCCGATGACTTCCCCGCGACTGGTAAGCGGCAAGGCCAGCTCGGAGCGGGTCTCTGGCAGCCAGGGATTGAGGCAGTAGACCGCATCCTGGCTGACGTCTGGCGCCAGGCGCGCGCGGCGATGCGTGATGCACCAGCCCGTCATGGAGCTCTCGTCAAGCGGCAGCCGATGCCCCTCCGCGAGCAGATGTTGCCCGGCCACCCCCGTCCCCGCGCGCAAGACGGCCCATTTGCCGGTAGGATCAACCTCGAAGAGCCCCACGTAGTACAGTCCAAAACGATCGCGAAGCAGATGGACGCTCTCATTGATCAGTTGATCCACGTTGAGGATACTACTGGCGGCCTGGGCGATCTGCGCCGCCGTTTCCAGCTGCGCGGTGCGACGTTCCAACGCTGCTACCATCTGCCGCTGCGCTCGAAGGGCCAGCTCCCGGGTCGTGACGTTTTGGAAAATGATCACGGCGCCTTCCCATGCGCCGGAGGCTGCCCATAGCGGAGCGCTGTGAACTTCCAGGTACATCGTGTGGCCCAGGGGATGTTTCCAGCGTACCTGTTCGCCGGTCAGCGCCTTACCGGAGAGAATCTTGGCCAAAATCGGCTGCGCCTGGGGGTCTTGGGCCAGCTCCAATTGCGTGATGGGATATCCCAGCCAGGAGGCTAACAGGCTTGCCTCTAATTCCAGGATTGGTGCGGCGCTGGGGCTGATGTAGCTGATGCGGTGTTGGGTGTTGATGTGCATGATGCCGATAGCGGACGTCGCCGGCGGCGGGACATGATCTCCCGCGTTGGGTGCGCCGTAGCGCGCCTCGCTGTCGCCCGATGTTTCGCTCTGCCCCATAGAATTTCCTGTCACGTGCTGTATCTCCATTCCGACAGAAAAGGCCCTGAGGCGTAGTGTCCCCTGCTTGAACTAGCCCATGTTGTGTCTGACCTATTGAGTGTTCGTGGTGTGATTTCCTGGCTGCAATACAGTATATGCAGATTAGCGGTTAAGTCAAAGGCATTGAGGAAGCCGGGCGTCGGAGAGGGCAAGAAAAAACGGGATTTTACGCGCCAGTGTCGGCGTGCAAAATCCCGTATCCCGTGTGTGACTCAGAACGGCGGGAATCCTGTCTGCTTCAGGAATCCGGCTTCTGTCTCTCAGGTGTGCTCTCGAATGTCAGCGCCGCCGAGTTGATGCAATATCGCAACCCCGTTGGCTGCGGCCCATCCTCGAACACGTGCCCCAGGTGCGAGCCACAACGGCTGCAGGTGATTTCCGTCCGTACCATGAAAGCGCTGTGATCCCCATGTTCTTCAACCGCGTCAGGCTCGATGGGAGCGTAAAAGCTGGGCCACCCACTGCCGGAATGATATTTCGTCGCGGACTCGAACAACGGTTGCCCGCAAGCGGCGCAGCGATACAGCCCCGGCTCGAAAAAACTTTCATATTTGCCGGTGAAAGCGCGTTCCGTCCCCTTTTCGCGCAGAATCCGGTATTGCTCTGGCGTCAGCCTGACGCGCCATTCCGTCTCGGTGAGTTTGATCTTTTCGTCCATTTCAGGCTCCTCGTTCACCGCAGGAACGCCGGGAAATGCGCCTGCAGCTTGGTCACCTTGGGCGCTACAACGGCGCGGCAGTAGGGCTGCGCGGGATTTTTGCGGAAATACTGCTGATGATAGGCTTCCGCTGGATAGAAGGCCTCAAAGGGCACGACTTGCGTCACAATGGGCGTTGGCCAACGGCCGGCAGCCTCCAGCTCGGCGATCATGGCCTCTGCCGCGAGCCGCTGCTCCTCATGGTGATAGAAGATCACCGAGCGATATTGGCTTCCTACGTCGGCCCCTTGCCGATTCAGCGTTGTCGGGTCGTGGATCTCAAAGAAGATCTCCAGCAGCTCCCGATAGCTCACGACAGCCGGATCATAGGTCAATTGCACCACTTCGGCATGACCGGTCATGCCCGTACAGACCTGTTCGTAGGTGGGGTTGGGCCGATGTCCCCCTGCATAGCCGGACACCACCTTTTGGACGCCGCGCACGTTCTCGTATACGGCTTCGAGACACCAGAAGCAGCCTCCGCCGAGGGTCGCCTGTTCCAGGGCGCTTTCAGAATTCATCGCGAGTTTCCTTTCTCTCGCTGCCGGTCCGATCCCGGCAGGCAGTGTTTAATTTGCTATATAACCATCTTTATTATATCTCTTTCGACGCTAAAGTCAAGGCTTTGCTGTAAAAAAAGCCTCGCCGGGTCAGTTTGTGAGCGATTCATGACGTAAGCACCTTGCACGCCAAACAAAACCGCCCGACAGGTCGCTGCCGGGCGGTAAGAGAGGTCGAGCGTGCGCCTTATGGCGTCTTCAACATGTCCTGCAGGCGTTGTTCCCACTTGTCATGGAGGCGTTGATAGACTGCCTCGCTGAGCTCGCCGTTTGCCAGGCGCAGATCCAGGCTATCCAACAGGGCCTGCACCTCGGCGGGAGTGGTGGGATTCGCTGACACTGCCGGCGTCCCCCCTGCGGCGGGAGCGCCTGTTGCGGGCGGACGGGCTGCCTGCGTTACCATCTGGGCCATAGCGGCGCCAAGGCCCAGCCCCGCGCCCAATTCTACGCCGGTGGCTGCCGTGCCGCCGCCGGGCTTCTGCGCCGTTTCCCGCAGGGCCTGCGCGGCCTGATACTGCATGTAGGCGCCCATGTCGCCGATCGCGCCCATGGAGGCGCGCGCGTCAATCGCCTTGGCGGTCTCCTCGGTCGGGGCAATGGACTCGATGTAGAAGGAGGTCAGCGTCACCCCGCGCGCGGCGAATTCCTCTGCGGCTTTGGCGCGCACGCCGGCCGCCAGCTCCTCCACGAAAGCCGCCATCTGGATGACGGATTTCTTCATCTCGCCGATGAGATCGGTCATCTTGGTGAGGATGATACTGCGGAAGAAGCCTTCGATATCGCGCGTGTTGAACAACCCTTGCGTGCCCACGATCTTGGCGACAAAGAGCTGCGGATCGGCAACCTGCATGGCATAAGTGCCGTAGCTGGTCACCCGCGCCATTCCCAGGATGGGGTCGGGGATGGTGATGGGATTGGGAGTGCCCCATTTCATGTCTGTCAGTTCGCGCAGCGTGACGAAGTACACTTCTGCCTTGAACGGCGTCTGGGAGGAGAAGGCCTTCCCGATCAGATCTACCAGGTAGGGGATGTTGGCAGTGGTCAGCGTGTGCCGCCCTGGCCCGAAAGTGTCCAGTGCCTTGCCGTCGCGGTAGAACACCGCGGCCTGGGACTCGCGCACGATGAGCTGACTGCCAATGCGGAAATCTCCGGACCCGCGCTCGGGCACCCGATTCACGATTTCCTGACGCCCCTCATCCACATACTCGATAATGTCAAAAATGCGTGCCATTTATGTCCTCCTCTGTTTTTTCGAAAATGCTGGTTATGCCTCAGGGGCGGGTGTTCCCACCTCATGGCCGCCGGTCAGGATCTCTTTGCGCTGATCGAAGGTCATATTGGCTTCTCGGGTCAGGTCGCGGATCAGGAGAATCTGCGCCCGCAGATCTTCGCTGTTGATCCCCTCGCGGGCGCGGCCGATGGCGCCTTCAATGCGATCTACATAGTCTAGAAGCGCGGCGTCGAAAGCGTAGACCTGATCCAGCGTGTCTTCCTTCACCCGCACGGCGTCAAAGAAACCGCCGTAGCCATACGCGGCGGTGCGCAGCCGGTCAATGAAGGTCTGCAGCTGTGTGACGGCGCTGCCTGTCTCGTCGAGAAGATCGAAGTTCCCGCTGGAAATTAAATCTTGCTGCAAGTTATCCAGCTGGGTTTTCACCGTGCGCAGGCGCGCCGCGAGGGTCTCGCGCAGAAGTTTGTCCGCTTCACGGCGCAATTCCTTCTGTTTGTATCCCTTGTAGCCGGGGAGCGCATCGGCGATGCCGCGCTCCAATCCGAACATGTTCTCCTTGATGCGATCGAGTAGACTCATTCCGACCCTCCTTGAATTTGCGAAACATTGGCGGTTAGGTTTAAACCTGGTGCATGGCCTTTGGACTACAAACTATACGCTAAATCCTCTCAAACGTTTCTATTGTAGCATGACTTTGGCGAAATTACCAACAGCTCAGGATTTCCGCTGTCCCGCGAGCCACTCCAGCGCCATGCGCGGCAACTGCTCGCGGTTGCGCTGATTGACTTCCCACACAGTGACCTGCGCCAGTGCCTTGAAAATATCCGCCTGAGGCTGGGGCTTGGAGAGGATCGTGCCGATGACCGTCGCCGGTCCGAGGATCAATTGCAGCACGAGGTCCCGAAAGCGCGGTGAGAGCAGCTCCATCTTGCCAATCTCATCCACGATGACGATCTTCCCTGCTGCGGCGGCGGCCTGTAGCGCCGGGAGTCCCACTTTTTCCAGCGCTTCCACATCCACGCCATACCGTCCTACCAGGGGAACCTTGGGGCCGCGCAGGTCTTTGTGCGCGAGCGTCACCCGCTGCCCATCGAGGGTGAAGAGCTCGAAGCCCTGGCGTCCCCCCGGCCCGAAGATTTCCTGGGTGTAAAACCCGCCCGCGCGCGTCCCCAATTCGGTGACGAGCTTGCGGATGACTGTGGTCTTGCCACTTTGGGGATGTCCTGTCAGTAAAAGCGTCCGTCCCAATGTCGTGTCTCCTCGGAAAGTTGAGAATCAATTTTTGCCCCCTATCCCCTTCTCCCCTGCGCTGCGCGAGGGGAAGGGGAACTTTTTTTGTGGGGCTTTGCAGGCGGGCTACGCCCGCCTGCAAAGCCCCTATTTTTTTCTCTCCCTCCCCGACGGCGTATGCGCCGTCGGGGAGGGGGCAGGGGGTGGGGCAAAAGCTACAGCTCACAAAGGTTCATCCATCGCCGTCTAGCTACCTGGCACCAGGCTGAACAGTTACCGCACATTTTCATTTTTGGATAGGGTGCGCCAGCACATGGCGTCTCCTCAGCAAATGCGTAGGTGATCTTCTCAGAAAATTAGCGAGCCAGCGAATCAGCGAATTACTTATGTTTGCACCTGGGCACGTTCGCACGTTCACACCTTGTTCTCACCTGCGCGACAGCGGCTGTGCTGCTCACCTTTCATCCGCATTGGAGTATAATGCCAGCGTCACTTTCAGACAAGGAGCATGACCATGCGCATTCTCATCACGGGCGGAGCCGGCTTCATCGGCTCCCATCTGGCGGATCGCTATCTGAGCGACGGGCATGAAGTCATTGCCATGGACAACCTGAGCACGGGGACGACGGCGAACATCGCGCACCTTGCAGGACATCCGCGCTTTCAGTTCATCAAACACGATGTGACCCAGTACATCTACCTCGCCGGGCATCTTGACATGGTGTTGCACCTGGCCTCGTTGCCCAGCCCGGTGGATTACCTGCATTATCCCATCCAAACGCTCAAGGTGGGCGCGCTGGGGACGCACAATACGTTGGGTCTGGCGCTGGCCAAGCAGGCGCGCTTTTTGCTGGCCTCGACCTCTGAGGTCTATGGCGACCCCCTGGTGCATCCGCAGCCGGAGAGTTACTGGGGCAACGTCAATCCTATCGGGCCTCGCGGCGTCTATGACGAGAGCAAGCGCTTCGCTGAGGCGATCACCATGGCGTATCACCGTTATCACGGCGTGGATACCCGCATCGTGCGGATTTTCAACACCTACGGCCCGCGCATGCGCCTCGATGACGGGCGCGTCGTCCCCAATTTCATCAACCAGGCGCTGCGCGGCGAACCGCTCACCGTTTACGACGGCGGCACGCACACGCGCTCTTTCTGTTATGTGGATGATCTGGTCGAAGGCATCGTCCGCCTGATGGCCGCCGACACGCACGAGCCGGTCAATTTGGGCAATCCCAGCGAGTTCACGATCCTGGAATTCGCGCAGAAAGTGTTGGAAGCGACCGGCAGCTCGTCGGAAATCATGTTCCTCGAACCGACCGACGAACGCACGAAGGACGATCCGAAGGTGCGCTGTCCCGACATCACCCGCGCGCGTACCCTCCTGAGCTGGGAACCGGCGGTGTCGCTCGAAGCGGGCTTGCTCCGCACGGCCGCCTACTTCAAACAAAAGGCGGTGAGCGAGGCGTGACGCTCATCCCTTCGGTGCTGGTCTACCTGCGCCGCGACGACGAAGTGCTGCTGATGCACCGTCACAAGGAGCCGAACCTGGGCCTGTGGGTGGCACCCGGCGGCAAAGTGGAGCTCGATGAGTCGCCGTATGACGCCGCGCAACGGGAGTTGTGGGAAGAGACGGGATACCGGGTCACCGATCTGGCGTTTCGTGGCTTCTGCACCGAAGTTTGCGAGCGCCCTGACTGGCAGTGGTTCCTCTTCATTTTCGTATCGGAGCACTTTACGGGCGAGCTGCACGCTGACCTGCGCGAGGGCGCGCTGGCCTGGACGCCGCTCAGCGTCTATTTCCACGATCTGCCCCTCCCGCAGGCGGACGCCATCTTTGCCCCGCGTGTCCTGGCGCGACATGACGGATTCTTCCACGCGAAATTTGTCTACGATACGGCGCTCAAGTTGACGGAGTGGATCGAGTATTGATGCCGCAGCTGCGTTTGGGCGACATGACGGCGCATCCCTGGCGCACCGCGATGGGGGTCGCGGTGGGGCTCCTTTGTGGGGGGCTCATCGCAGCGCTCGCGCCGACGGAGGTCTTGCTCCTGGGCCTGCTCGTCGGTGTGACGCTCGGCAGCTACTTTGAACCTCTGGTCGGCGTCATCGCCGGCCTGGCCTGTGGTCCCCTGCGCGCCTGGCTGGCGCTCTTTGCCCCTCAAATCCCCGATCAGGTGGGACAGCTCTTTTTCCTGCTCGGTGTGGCGGGATGGCTGGCGCGCGGGCTTGTGCGCCGGGAGCTGCGTCTGACCCATGTGCCGCTCCTGGCTCCCCTGCTCCTTTTCCTGGGAGCTGGTCTGCTGTCTTTGTGGTCGCCCTTCGATGCGTGGGCTGGCTTCACCGAATGGGCGAAATGGGTGCAGGTGACGTTGGCCCTGGGGATAGTCGGCGCGCGGTTGCAGGCGGTGGACGCGCGCCGCGGGGTCGTGGCGCTGCTGGCGACGTTCGGCGCTGTGGGGGTGGGCGAGGCCGCTTTAGGTATCTGGCAGCACAGCCTGGCCGGGGAAGGCCCGCTTCATTTTCTCATCACGCCCGGTGTGTATCGCGCCTATGGGACGTTCATGCAGCCTAATCCCTTTGGCGGATTCCTGGGATTGCTGGCCGCCGTTTTCATCGGCCTGGCGTTGGGGGAGGGCTGGCAGGCGGTGACTGCAAAGCGACTGCCAGCGCGCTGGTTCTGGCTCGTTGCCGGGGCGGCGCTGATCATTGCCGGCGGGCTGTACGGCTCGTGGTCGCGTGGCGCGTGGATGGGGTTCGGCGCGGCGCTCGCGCTCATGGCGGCGTGGCTGCCCCGGCGCGGCGGGTGGGGGATCGCTCTCCTCGTGGTGATCGTGGTTGCGGGCGGGCTGCTCGCTGCGGCGGAAGCTCTCCCCGCGGCGGTGGTGGCGCGGCTGACCGATTTCCTCGCTTATGTGCGCTTCGAGGACGTGCGCGGGGTCGGCGTCAACGACGCCAATTATGCCGTGATGGAGCGGATGGCGCACTGGCAGGCGGCGCTGGGAATGTGGGAATCCCATTTCTGGACCGGGGTGGGCATCGGCAATTACGAGGCGGCATATCCCCAATTCCGCCTGGTGAACTGGCCTTACGCCTTGGGACACGCGCACAATTTTTACCTCAACCTGCTGGCCGAAACCGGCGTGATCGGGTTGGGCGCTTATCTCCTGTTGCTGGCGGTGATCTACCTGCGGCTGTGGCAGGCGGCGCGACGGCTTTCCGGCTGGCCCCGGGGCCTGGCGCTAGGTCTGGCCGGCGCCTGGACCCAGATTAACGTTCACAACCTGGTGGATAACGTCTACGTCAACAACGTGCATCTGTACGTCGGCGTGCTGCTCGCGTTGACGGCCTGGCTGACGTATCTGACGCTGGATCGCACTCGCGCCGGAGCCGCTAGTTGAAGCGCTCCGCCATTTGCGGCGCTACGGTTTGGAGCAGGTTGGAAATCTGGATCAGGTTGTCCGGTGCGATTTCTTCCCGTTCCAGCAGGTTGCGGAGTGCGGCCGCGGCGCGAGCTCCCTGGGGCGTGGCTTCCAGGCGCGCGAAGAACGCCTCCTGGGTGTGGTTGAGTGTCGCGCTGACGAACTCGTCTAACGGCACATTCGCTTCGCGTAGCCAGCCGGTGATCTGGAAGAAAGTTGTGGCGGGAATTCCCAACCGTTCCAGCTGCGGGAGCACATACTCGTAGAACAGCTGCGTCTCGGTGAACTGTCGCTCGCCGGCGCGGACCTGCTCCGTCTCTTTCCACAGATTACGGCCCTTGATCAGCCCTTCGATGATGTTGTGGACAAGCTCGGTGCCGCCCCAGCCGATGACGCCGGCCGTGAGGAGCCAATCCAGCGCGCTGCCGATGGTGAAATGATCGAAGATACCGCCGATCCCCCAATGGAACAGCTCCATGTTGGCGAAGAGCACGTCCAGCCCCAACAGCCGGAAAAAGCGCGCGTCAGTCAGTCCTACCGCGATGAAGGCGATTGCCGTTCCCAACCAGTAGGAGCGCCGCATTTTGAACAACACATACGCGCTCTCCTTGGGATTGGCGACGCCCTTCTTGTTCGGCCAGACGCCCGGCTGTTCGTAGCGGTTCCAGTACATTTCCACGAGCCGCTCCGTGCTGGTAGCGATCGCCACAATCGGAGCTAACATGCTCCAGAGGGCGTCTTGACCCGCAGTGCCGCCTTCCCCTTGGGCGAGCACTACCGATGTCGAGGCCAGCAACAGGAGGCCCACCCAGAATAAAACCGCCAGTGAACGCAGTGAACGTTTCATGGTCCTGGCTCCTTTCTGTTCGGGATGCTGAAACTAATTCAGAATTTGGTGTCTATCCGATTTGAATGCTTGCTATAGGAGGTCAACTTTGAATCAACCGGTCATGGTAGTCCATGGAGGCGCCTGGCACATTCCTCCTCCATTGCGCGAGGCCCATCGCGAAGGCTGCCGGAGGGCGGCGCTGACGGGATGGAACGTGCTCGCTGCCGGCGGCGCGGCCCTCGATGCGGTGGAGGCGGCGGTGCGCGTCCTGGAAGACGATCCGACTTACGACGCCGGGCGCGGCAGTCACTGTAATCTTCAGGGCGAGGTAGAATTGGACGCGCTCATCATGGATGGGCGCACCCTCGAGTTAGGGAGCGTCGCGGCGGTGAAGCGCGTGCGCCATCCTATCACCCTGGCGCGGCGCGTCATGGAATCGGGCGAGCACGCTTTCGTCGTGGGCGCGGGCGCTGAAGCCTGGGCGGAAGCTCTGGGCGTCCCGCTTTGTGATCCGGCGGACTTGCTCGCGCCGTCGTCCGCCATTGCTGGCGATGACTGGACTCCCCCCGGAATGCGGCTGCCTGCTGACACGGTTGGCGCTGTCGCCCTGGATCTGGCCGGGAATCTCGCCGTAGGCACCTCGACGGGCGGCACGCCCAACAAACGTCCCGGCCGGGTGGGAGACACCCCGCTGGTCGGCTGTGGCGCTTACGCCGACAACGCGACCGGCGCCGCCGCTGCGACGGGTTGGGGAGAACGACTGATGCGCCTCGTGCTGAGCAAATCCGCCTGTGATCTGTTGGCGCAGGGAGAGGCGCCGCAGGCGGTTGCCGAACGCCTGATCCGTCAGCTCGAACAGCGCGTTGCCGGTTATGGCGGCCTCATTATCGTAGACCGCCAGGGGCGTGTGGGGCTGGCCCACAACACGCCCCATCTTTCTTTTGCGATCGTGCGCCCTGGCCCGGAGGTGCTCGCGGGGATTGAATTCCCCACGGCTGAGAGCGAAACCCATCGCCTGCCGCCAGCGTATTGACCGACCAGAGCTGCGGCGTGGGTCACATGCCCCGCACACGTTTCCCCAATTGCGCCAGGCGGCTTGCCATCAAGTACTCCGGCACCTGAAATGCCTCGCTGATCTGTTGGAGATTTACCAACGGACGACGAGTATATTTCAGCACCCATTCGGTAGGGGTCAGGAGCACCGTGGCGAAGTACTGAGCGGCCTCGTTGGTGTAGGGCAGCATCCCGCCGTCTTCGTTTTTCTGCCGGCACAGTTCGCGATAGAGCAGTCGCGCGATGGCGACGCGGTACTCGTAGCGGTGCTCTCCCATGCCGAACACGAGTGAGAGATCGGTGATGTCAATCGCCGGCAGGAATTCCCGCGGCGGGTGTTGCAAGATCGTCTCGATGGGCACGGGCGGCTCATTGAACTTGTAGGTGTTCAGGATTTGCCGCGCCAGCACCTCCAGGCGCTCGGTAGGGATGGGCTCAGGGGCAGTCGGCACTTACTCTTCCTCCAACACGTTGCGGAATTCTTCAAAGGGGATGGCGGTGAGGGTTTCTGTCGTACCCATTCCCAGGGAATGGATCAGCAGCGCGATCTTCGCGGCCTCGGTGGCGTCGGGGACGTCAAAAATATGCAGGAAATCGTACCCACCCAACAAAACGTAGCTGGCGAGGCGCCTGGCTTGAGGAAAATCCTCGGCGACACGCTGGTCCAGCTCCTCATCCAGCTGCCCCAGGGACTTTACTTCACCGGGGAAATGCAGCGACAGCTTGCACAACATCACAAAAGTAGCCATCTCGGTCCTCCTCTCTCGAAAAATTGGCAAATCTCAACATCATTTGCATGACAAAGGTAACGCGACCTTCAGGTCAAGTCCGCTCGAATTGCGACGCCAGCTGTTCTACGGAGATTTGCAAGATGGTGGGACGTCCATGTGGACAGGTACGGGGATTGCGACACTGTTCCAGCTGGTAGATGAGCGTCTCCATCTCCTCGCGGTTGAGGATCTGCCCGGCTTTGATCGCCGCGCGTTTGCAGATGCGACGTATCACTTGCGCTTCCAGGCTCTCGCGTACCGGCGAATGGTCAAGCTCCGCGGCGGCGATGTCGGCGAGCAGGTCTCCGGGGGCGACCTGCGCCAGCAGCGCCGGGATCGCCCGCACCAGGAAACTGTTGGGGCCAAAAGGCTCCACCGTCAATCCCAGCTCCGTCAGGGTGGGCAGATGCTCTTCGAGCCGGGCGGCGTCCTCGGCGGGCAGCGTCACATTCACCGGTTCGAGCAGCGGTTGCGAGGGCACTGCGCTTTCAGCCCACGCGCCGAGCAATTGCTCGTAGAGCACCCGTTCATGTGCGGCGTGTTGATCAATCAGATACAGGCCGTCGGGGCCTTCGGCGATGATGAAGGTAGTCACCGCTTGTCCGATGACGCGAAGGGGCGGCAGTTTCGCGGCGGCGGGATCCTCCGGAATTCGGTCGCTGTGGCTGTAGGACGCCGGCGCTGCAGCTTCCGTGGTGTCTGGCGGCCGGCGCTCCAGGGGCGTGAACTGCGACGCTGGCCGCAGCTGCGCCAGGTCCGCCCAGAGCGCATTTTGGGTGACCTCGCGTTCAGGGGACGAGGGGATCTCACCTTCCGGCGCGGTAGCGGCGCTGGCTGCCGGCGGCTGCCACGCGGCGGCGACCGGTGCCTCGTGGATCACGGTCGCGCGCACCGCTCGCTGGACCGCGCGAAAGACGGCGTCGGGATCGCGGAAGCGCACTTCGGTTTTTGCCGGGTGCACGTTCACATCCACGTCTTCCGTCGGAATTTCGAGCAGCAGAAAGGCGACCGGATAGCGATTCACCGGCAGCAGCGTGTGATAGGCCTGGATGACCGCGTAGGTGAGCCGCATGTCCTCGATCCATCGTCCATTCACAAACAGCGTGATGTAGCCGCGATTGGAGCGATGCACCGTCGTCGGCCCGATGTAGCCATACACGCGCAACGTCCCGTCCGCCGACCATTCCGGCGCGATCTCCAGCAGGCTGTCGCCCAGATCGGGCCCGTAAACCTGTTGCAATGCCTCGCGCTGTGCTCCGTTGCCGGTCGTACGGAACACCTCTTGCCCATCGTGGAGCACGGTAAACGCCACGCGGGGATAGGCGACGGCGTAACGGGTGAGGAAAGCGTCAATGTGGCGGCGTTCTGTGCGGGGGCTTTGAAGGAATTTGCGGCGCGCAGGGACATTGTAGAACAGCTCCTCGACGCGCATCTCGGTGCCGGGGGGCCAGCCGATCGCGTGTTGGGCGATGACTTCGCCGCCTGCGATCCGCAGCTGCGTGCCGGTGAGCTCCTCCCGGTGATGGGTGCTGCAGGTCAGCTGGCTCACCGAGGCGATGCTGGCGAGAGCTTCGCCGCGGAATCCCAGGGTGAGGATATTGAAGAGCTCCTCCGCGCTGGAGATCTTGCTGGTCGCGTGTCGTCGGAAAGCGAGCATCACTTCTGCCGCCGGTATGCCTTCCCCGTTGTCGCTCACGCGCAGCAGCTTGTGCCCGCCTTCGAGCGTTTCGACATCGATGCGGGTAGCGCCGGCGTCGAGGCTGTTTTCCACCAGTTCCTTCACCACCGAGGCGGGACGTTCGACGACCTCGCCTGCCGCGATGCGTGCGGCCACATCTTCTGGCAATAGCTGAATCGGCATGGATCCTCCTGCACCTTCATTGTAGTCTCACCCTCCAAAAACTGCAAGGCTGTAGGGCTTATCAATGCTTTGACTAGAACCGCACGAAGGGTGTAAAATGGTAAGAAACAGTCATTGGAGGTGTGCCGATGGGAGTTTCAACCATTACCACGATCAATCTGCTAGCGAAATTGCAGGAA